>Ga0082335_1000263_pt1 | contig 138008 bp, 139 predicted proteins | sample Subgrocontami58m_FD_72375 | JGI IMG/M metagenome (GOLD analysis project Ga0082335, IMG submission 72375) | Subsurface groundwater microbial communities from S. Glens Falls, New York, USA - GMW37 contaminated, 5.8 m (SPADES assembly) (version 2) ...
CCAGCATCTCCGGCGACTGGGCCTTGCCCAGCCGCGCCTTGGACACTGCCGCGAAACCGGCCGCTCCGCCGCTTCCTTTGCGTTTTCCTGCGCTCGCGTCTCTCATCTGCTCCTGACCTTTTTTATGGGGCGGTGACGCTGTCCGCCTGCCATAATACTAGCACTTGGCCTGTCTTTCAGAAGTGGTACATAATCGACCAACAAGGAGAGCAACATGGCCCAGCCCGTTGATCCCAACGACGTCCTCATGACCGGCGAGAATTCCTTCATCCGTCTCAGCGCGGACGGCGGCAAGACGCATTCGTCCCGCGTAAGCCATTGGCGCGTGCTGTGGTGCCCGGCGGGCTCGGGTCACGCCATGTTCCTGCAATCGCCGGTCATCGAGAACCGCGTGCAGGTCTACAGCGACAACGTGGCCGTGGCGCGCTGGCTCCAACGCACGATCGAGACGCTGCTCTACCCGGCCTTCGCCGACACCTCGCTGCCGGTGTGCGCCGCGCAATTCTCCCGCGCCGGCGACCCGCGCTCGGCGACGGTCGAAACGGTCATCGCTGGAACCGGGCGCATCGTGCTGACCTGGTACGACTGCATCGAGCCTTACGTGCTCACCATGGCGCCCGGCATGGGCAACCGTCCCATCGGCGTATTCAGCACGTTCTTTCCCGCGAGGTCAGCACAGATCGAGGTCAATGGTCGCTTCGCACCGGACGCACCATGGATGGAGATGCGCGGAGATCGCCAGTCGACGAGCGCCTGCCTGGCATGGTCGGAAACGTGGGTCAAACCACGCGGTTAGCGATCACCGGGAGCAGGATCACATTCCCGCGAACCCTGACGATCCAATTCCTGGATCGTCGCGAAGGTCTCAAACACTCTTAACCGGGCGGCCTCACGCTCTTAGCCCTTTTAATACGGGCTGGAAAAGAAAACGGTTAAGAACCGGCCACAGCACGATGACGATCACCACCGCCATGATCGTGGCGGAGATGGGGCGCGTAAAAAAGGTGGAGACATCGGCCTCCGACATCTTCAGGGATTGGCGCAGCGATACCTCCATTTGCCCGCCCAGCACCAGGGCCAGCACCAGCGGCGCCTGCGGATAGCCCATTTTGTTCGTCAGGTATCCGATCGCGCCGAACCCCAGCATTATCCACAGATCGAACACGCTGTAGTTCACGCTGTAGACGCCCACCACGCAAAAGATGGCGATCAGAGGCGCCAGCACCTTGTACGGGACCCGCAACACCGCGACGAAGGCGGGCACGAACGCGATATTGAGCACGAGCAGCATGACGTTCCCGATGTACATGGAAGCGATGAGGCCCCATACGAAGTCCGGATTCTTGCTGAACAGGAGCGGCCCCGGCTGCAAACTGAAGAGCGTGAGGACCCCGAGCATCACGGCCGTGGTGCCGGAACCCGGAATGCCGAGCGTGAGCAAAGGGATCATTGCGCCGCCGGTAGAAGCATTGTTGGCCGCTTCGGGCGAGGCGACGCCTGCGATCATGCCCGTGCCGAACAGCTCAGGCGTCTTGGAGATTTGCTTTTCCGCGGCATACGCCAGGAAAGTCGCGATGGTGGCCCCGGCTCCCGGCAGCACTCCGACCACGAACCCGATGAGGCCGCCGCGCACGATCGGCATGGCGCTGTCCTTGAGGTCCTGTTTGGTGATGAGCATGTCCTTGAGCGTAGTCTTCATGATCTGAATCTCGCGATGCTCGTCGATCATGGTCAGCACGGCGCCGAGGCCGAACATGCCGACGGCGATCGGCAGAAAGCCAATCCCATCCATCAACTCGAGACTGCCATATGCAAACCGCGGCGCGCCCCCGATCGGGTCCAGACCTATCATTGCCAGGGCCAGTCCAATGAATGCCATGGCATAGCCCTTCGCCCTTGATCCTCCTGTCAATCCGCTGATCGCCGAGAGGCCCAGCAACATCAAGGCGAAGTATTCCGGCGGCCCGAATCTGAGGGCGACATCGGCAATAGGAGGAGCGAGCAGCGTCAGCATGACGACGCTGAAGGTTCCCGCGACGAATGATCCAATGGCTGCAATGGTCAGGGCCGGCCCGGCCCGGCCTTTCTGGGCCATCGCGTAACCGTCCAGGCAAGTCATGATCGAGGACGACTCGCCCGGAACGTTCATCAACACCGAAGTGATGGTTCCTCCATACATGCAACCGTAGTAAACACCACACATCAGGATCATGGCTGAGGTCGGGTTCATCCCGAAGGCAAGGGGAATCAGGATGGAGATGCCGGCGACCGGGCCAATCCCGGGCAATGCGCCAATGAGTGTCCCCACTATGACTCCCAAGGTCACGACCACCAGGTTGATGGGCGTGAATGCGACGGCAAACCCGACGCTCAGGTTACTGACAAGATCCACGCGAGTCTCCGGTTATCACCCGAAAAAAGCCAGCAAGCCCTTGGGCAGCGGCACGCGCAGCCACACCGCGAATATCACGTAAAGACCGACTGCCGACAGCAGCGGAACGGTTGCCAGCATCCGCCACGATCGAACCCCCAGGCCAAAAATCACGATCGCCATGAAGAGTGTGGTGGTAACCATGAAGCCCAGCAATTCCAGCAGCAGTAACGAAACCGCCAAAGCGCCGAACATCAGAGCGACCCGGCGCCAGCCGGCCGCGTCCGGCCACGTTATCCCTTCTTGTGACGCCAAACGGGGGCGAAATCCTTTCACGGCCAGCACGAGACCGGTGCCGACGATTCCGAAGGATGTCCACAACGGCAGGAATCCCGGCCCGGGAACGCCCTCCACAAAATAGGGGAACTTGATGGATTCCAGCAACATCAATGCCCCGAGCACCACGCACACGGAACCTGCGATTGCTTCACCCTTGTTCATTCTTCCCTCCGACGGCTAGAGCTTGCCCATCGACTGCAGCACTGCCGTGAGTTTCGCGCGTTCGTCCGCGAGGTACTTGGCGTAATCGGCGCCGCCCAGGAATTTCACCGTCATCATGTTCTTGGCGGCATATTCCGCCCAGCCTTTGGAGTAGGTGACCTTCCTCATCATCTCGACGAGGAACTGTTCTTCGTGTTTGGCGAGGCCGGCGGGAGCCACGATGCCGCGCGCCGAGTGGGAGACGACGTTGTGGCCGACTTCCTTCATCGTCGGCACATCCTTGAGACCCGGTACACGCTCGTCCGTGAAAACAGCGAGCGGCACGAGTTTCCCAGCCTCGACATAGCCGGCGAGCTCGTTGGGGTTGCCGAGCGCTACATCCACATGCCCGCCCAGAATCGCGGCGTTGACTTCCCCGCCGCTCTTGAACGGGATGTAGTTCAGCTTGATTTTCACCACGGAGGTAATCATTGCGGCAAGATTGGCGTCCGAGCCGGATGCACCGGTGCCTCCGACTTTCACCGAATTGGGGTTCTTCCGGGAGGCATTGATCACGTCCTGCATGGTCTTGAAGCCGGATTGCGGGGAAGCCGCCATGAGTTGGGTGTCTACGAGCATGAGTGCTATGGGCGTGAAATCTTCCGGCGCGACCTGCATTTGTTTCTGTACAAAGCCGTAGCTGAACGAGGCAGTGGCGGTGGCTATGGTATGCGCATTTCCCTTGCGGGTGGCGAGATAGGTCCAGCCAACCTGCCCGGAAGCGCCCGGCTTGAAGGTAATCGTAACCGGCTGCGGCGACAGTTTTTCATCGGAAATTATTTTTTTTATGACCTCGCCGGTGATCCCGCTGCCGCCGCCCGGAGCAAAGGGCACAATCAGTTCAATGGGACGGTTCGGGAAAGCGCGCTCCTGGGCAGCCGCAAACTGAGCGCTCGCCGCCATCGCAGCGGCGGCCACGGTGAGAACTACTGTCGATCCGAAAGAATTTCGCACGGCTAACACTCCTTATCCAGAATTTGGTTTCTGCAGTTTGACAGCACCCTTGAGGCAGGCTAAGAGACTTACGAGGTATAGTATAAGGCCAGAACAGCAATAATACGGAATCCGCGATGGCGATACTTGTCCGACGCTCGAACCTCATGGTGCCCATCACCGATGCGGAATTGGTGAACCACGCCTGGCGCCACAACGCCGATGCGATCACGCTCGATCTCGAAGACGGCGTCGCGGCTGCGCGCAAGGCCGAAGCACGTGGCCTGGTCAAGGCAGCGATCGTACCGGCTGGACGGGGCGCGGCCGAAGTCTTCGTCCGGGTGAACAAGTCCAGTTTACAGGCCGACCTCGAAGCCTCTGTGTGGCCGGGATTGCGCGGCATCATGCTTTCGCAAGTGGAGTCGGCAGCGGAGGTGACGGAAGCTGCGGAAATGGTGACGGCGCTGGAACGCCAGCGCGGAATGGCCGCCGGGTCGCTCGGCCTCATCGTGGTGCTGGAATCGGCGCGCGGGGTGTGGGACATCCGGGCGATCATCACCGCCAGCCCGCGCGTGACGCAGGCCGGCCTCGACGAGAGCGATCTGGCCAACGCGCTCGGCATAGTCCCTCTGCCTGAGTACGATCCGTTTGTTTACGCCCGCGGCCGCCTGGCCGTTGAAGCCACCGCGGCCAAAGTAAATCCGGTCGGCATGGCATACCCGCTGAGCGCGCTGCCTCGCGAGATGCCTGAGTCCGAGGTCCATACATTGGCAACGAAAGCCCGCAACCTCGGCATGAAGGGCGTGATCTGCCCGCACCCGGGCTGGGTCAGGCCCGTCAACGCGGCTTTCACGCCCACCGCCGAATTGGTTGCATGGAACCAGCGCGTGCGCGAAGCATTTGCCGCGGGCGTGGCGGCGGGAACTGCAGCGGTGCCGCTCGACGGCAAGATGATCGATGTGCCCGTCGACGAATGGGCGATCGTCGTGCTCGCCACGGCCGAGGCCTGCGCCGCACGGGACGCCGCAAAGCGGGCTGCGCTGGCAACCTCCGGCGGCAGGCACTAGTGTCGTGAGTCATTAATTCGTTGCAAGATCCTGGGCGTAGGTCGGGGTACGCGCAGCGTTCCCCGACATCCACCCAGCGTCAGGTAGCCGCCGGTGCGGCAACCTGACCTACGATTTGTCGACAATAGGCTCGCCAGTCTAGCCAAATTTTGTAAGCGCATTTCAGACTCATGACACTAGCAACCTCACCAGCAACGGAGCCCCAATGTCTACCGCCAAGCCCGACAAGCGAGTGTTCTGGTTCGACGACGGCAAGCGGCCGAACGTCGCCGATACGCTCGACCAGGAGCCCGACATCATCCTGCACCGCCTCGCGTTCAAGGGACCGCAGGCGGACAACTGGGGCGCCATGTCGGCCTCGCAGGTGTATTGCATCACCTCGACGCGGCAGGAGGTTCCCGCCGAGTACTTCTGCAATGCGGCGCTGCTCGCGCGCTGTCCCGATCTGCTCGCCGTATCGACGAGCGGCGCGGGCTACGACACGGTCGACGTCGCAGCGTGCACGGCGGCGGGCGTGCTGGTGGTGAACCAGTCGGGAGGCAACGCCGATGCCGTGGCGGAGCACGCGACCGCGATGATGCTTGCGCTCACCAAAAATATTCCGCAGACGGATCACTCGTTGCGCACCATGCGGGGTGTGCCGCGGGAAAGTTTCAAGGGCCGGAATGCGCGCGGCCGCACCGTCGGCCTCGTCGGACTCGGTGAAGTCGGCAGACGCGTGGCGCGCATCTGCGGCAAGGGCCTGGAGATGCGCGTGCTCGCGTGCGATCCGTATCTCACCGCGGAAGTGTGCGAGGCGCGCGGCGCCGCCAAGGTGGATCTCGCGACATTGCTCGCCGAGTCGCGCTTTATCTCGCTGCATTGCCCGCTGAACGACGAAACCCGCGGCATGATCGGCAGCCGCGAGCTGAATGCCATGCAGGCCGGCTCCTACGTGATCACCACGGCGCGCGGCGGGATCGTCGACGAGGCCGCGCTCGCGGCCGCGCTCAAGTCCGGGCACATTGCCGGCGCGGGCGTCGATGTGTGGGTCGAGGAGCCGCCGCCGCTCTCGCATCCGCTGCTCGCGTTCCACAACGTGATCGCCACCTACCACACTGCCGGCATCACCCACGATTCCCGGATCAATATGGCGGACTGGAACGCGCAGCAGGTGGCCGGAATCCTGCGTGGAGAGCGCCCTCCCCGTCTCATCAATCCCGATGCGTGGGGGCTCTTCGCGCAGCGCTTCGAGAGGATCTTCGGAGTTCGCCCGGCGTCGTGAGCGGCGCCGGAAGTCTGTGAGACTAGCGCTGGGTTGGCGTCCCCGGACCGCGCTTGTGTTTCTTGAAGAAGCGCTTGCCTGGCTTCGGGCCCGATCCGGGCTCCTGCCGCCGCGCCTGCTCCGGACGCCGCCCTGAGTCCTGTCTGCGGCCGGGTTCGGGACGGCGACCGACATCCACTTGCGGCGAGTTCGCACGGTTGCCGGGAGCCAACTCGATTTCGAGCGCGATGATCTCATCCCATACTGCGTCGCTGCGTTCGCGCTCGGCAATGGCGAGAAGTTCGCGCAACCGGCGCCGCGGATCCGGGGCCTGGGGTTCGAGGGGCTTCGCTTCGACGGGTGGTTCGGTAATGGGCTTTTCGTCGTTCATGACGACATTATCCTCCGAACCGGGCTTGCCGGCCATACCGGGTCAATATCGAACCACACTTTACGGTAATCGACTCCCCGCCGAGCCGCCAGCGCGGATGCGTCACTATATCGACGACGTTGCGCGTCGAGTACGTAAACGGAATCTTTGCTCATGCGTATCTCATTTTGCCGTGGTCAGGGAGGGAACTATCCGTCGCATGAGTCGAAGTATCATCAGCGTCGGCGCCCCTGTCAAACACCGATTGAAACGCCGGCCCGGTTGTGCGACCATCCGCGATCCGCAACCGAGCCCGCCGTGGCGGGCCGTAAATGGAGGTTTCGATGGCGTCCAAGTACATGCTTTGCAGTTTCAAGACTTGCCCCTGGGTTCAGCGCGCCGCGATCGTGCTGCGCGAGAAGCAGGTGCCCTACGACATCACCTATATCGACCGCGACCACCGGCCGGACTGGTTTTTGGCCGTCTCGCCGCATTCCAAAGTGCCGGTGCTGCAAATCGACGGCAAGGACGCGCTGTTCGAATCGAACGCCATCGCCGAATTCCTCGAAGAAACCGCGGCGCCGCGGCTGCACCCCGAGGATCCGGTCGCGCGGGCGCGCAACCGTGCCTGGACCGACTACGTGACGACCTTCGCGAGCGCGGTGTCGAACACGATGTATGCCGATTCGGACGAAGAGTTCGCCGCGCGTGCGGCCAAGATCTCCGAGCCCTTCGGCAAACTCGACGCAGCGCTCGCCCAGCGCGGCAATGCCGGGCCGTATTTCAACGGAGCCAAGCTGTCGCTGGTGGACGCGGCGTACGCGCCGTTCCTGCAGCGCTATACCTTCATGGACAAGCTGCGGCCGCTCGGCATCATCGAGAAATTTCCGCATCTCGCCGCGTGGCGCGATGCGCTGGTCGCCGCACCGGCGGTGAAAGCCTCGACCGTCTCTGACATCGAGGCGGTATGGCAGGAAAACCTGATCGCGCGCAAACGCTGGCTCGGGAAGTTCGTGCCCAAGCACTAGGCTTGCAACACCACCAACGCATCGACCGCCTTCACGCCCTGTCCTGCGGGCAACACCATCAGCGGGTTGATGTCGAGTTCCGCCAACTGACCCGCGAACTGCATTGCGAGATGTGAGACGCTTACGAGGGTATCCGCCAGCGCGTCGATGTCCGCCGGTGGTTGCCCGCGGAATCCGCGCAGCAGTTGCGCGCCTTTCACCTCGGCCACCATCTCCAGCGCTGCGGCGCGCGTGACGGGGCAACGCCGCAGCGCCACGTCGTTATAAACCTCGACCATGACGCCGCCGCTGCCAAACAACAGCATGGCGCCGAGTTGCGCATCGTAAGAGACGCCGACGATGACCTCGACGCCGCCGGCAACCATTTCCTGCACCAGCACGCCCGAGAGCGTGGCGTTCGGCGCGTAGCGGGCGGCATTGGCCATGATTTGCCCGTACGCCTTGCGCACCGCTTCGGCATCGCGCAAACCCAGACACACGGCGCCGGCCTCGGTCTTGTGGGGGATGTCGGCCGAATCGATCTTCAGCGCAACGGGATAGCCGAGACGTTGCGCCGCCTCGACAGCGGCGGCGGCGGATTGCACCGCCTGCTCGCGCGTTCCCACGATACCCCACGCAGCAAGCACCTGCTTGCCCGCGCTTTCCGCAAGCGCCGCACGGCCGGATGCGCGCAGCTGTGCCAGCGTTTGCTGCTGGGCGGCAGTCAGTGGCGGAATCGTCGCAACCCCGCCAGCCAGCCGTTGATCACGCCACGCGTAGTAATCGATCAGGCATCTGAGGCCGCGCGCCAATTTATCGGGTGTGTAGAAGATCGGAATATTCGCGCTCTTGAGCCTGGCGAGCGCAGCCTTGTCGCCGCGGCTTGCCGTCCAGAAAAAAACCACGCCCTTGGCGGTGCTATCGCGCAGGCTCAACACCTGTTCCACCTGGTCGCCCGCACCGGCGCTCGCAATCACGAGCGTGCCGACCTCGGGCTCGCTGATCATGAAGTCCATGATCTGCGGAAACTGCTCGCTGCGGGAAAAGCCGGTGACATCAGCGGGATTGGCCGCCCACCCGAAGTCTTTGAGGATGGCGTTGATACCATCGCGCGCGCGTTCGCCGAGCAGCGGCAGATCGAGCCCGGCCTGGCCGCACATATCGGCGGTCAGCGAACTGATACCGCCCGAGTGCGACACTACCGCAATCCCCCGCTTCACCGGTTTGCGGTTATGGGCGAGCAGGTGGGACGTCTCCAGCAACTCGTCGTAGTCCTGCACCCGGATCACGCCGTATTGCCTGAACACCGCGTCGTAGCGCGCATCGACGCCGGTGAGCGCCGCCGTGTGTGACTGTGCCGCCCGGGCGCCGGACGCCGAGCGTCCGATCTTGATCAGCACGATGGGCTTGCCGCGCTCCGCCGCCAATTCGGCCACGGCGAGAAATTTCCCGACGTCTTTGAAGCCCTCGACGAAACCGGCGATGACGCGCGTTTCAGGATCGTCGACCAGGTAACGCACAAAGTCGGCAAAGTCCAGATCGACTTCATTGCCGGTGGAGATGATGTGGCTCAAGCCGATGCCGCTGTCCACGGCGCGCACGAGAAAGGGACCAAACGCCGTCGCGCCGCTCTGGCAGACCAGCCCGATCGGCCCGGTCAATCCGCCGAGAGTACGCGAGGATGCGGTCGCCCAGATATCGTCCCTGACGTTGGCCACACCCAGGCAATTGGGTCCGGCGATGCGAAAACACGATTCCCTCGCGAACGCGGCCAGTTGCCGCTGCGATTCGCGTCCGGCTTCAGTCGCGCGCTCGGCAAACCCGGCGGAAATAACGACCGCCGAACCGGCTTTCTTTTCGTGGCATTCGCGCAACACGTCGAGCACGTGGCGATGGGGAACGACGATTCCGACCAGATCCGGCGCTTCGGGCAAAGCGGAAACGCTCGGGTAACAAACGGCGCCCATGATTTCGTCGTACTTCGGATTCACGGGGTAGACCCGGATACGGTCCTTGGCTTTCAATACCGCACCCAGCAACCGCCCGCCGTAGCTGCCGCTCGGCGTTGCACCGACCACCGCGATCGAGCGCGGGTTGAGCATTTTGTGGATCGACTGCATCCGGTCTGCCGTCGAGATTTCCATGGCGAGCCTTTAGGTGTGAACGCGTGTAACGGATTTGCCTTTACGGGATTATATAGTGGCAGCCGCAGGTGAACCGCGCGCCGGTGTCCGTTGTTCGATCCGTGGTAATCCGAGTGGTCAAAGAGGCGGGGGTCAAGCCCGTCGACTAGCGGGCCTGTAGCGCGCGCTTTCCGGCGCCCGCGCGAGGACGCGAATCGAGCTCGGCGATACGCCTGGCATCATCCGCCGCCTCTTTCAACAGCCAGCTGCGAAAGGTTGAAATCTTCGGCAGGTCCGCCGCCGATTTCGGACACACGATCCAAAACGCATACGGCGCTTCGAGGGCTTGCGGGAACGGCCGGACGAGACGCCCGGAGATCAGGTCCGAGGACGCGAGCGCCGTGCGCGCCAGCGCGAGGCCCTGCCCGTCGACCGCGGCATCGATTGTCATGCTGGCCTGATTGAAGACGATTCCGTGCTTGAAGTCGACGCCGTCGACCCCCACCCTTGCCAGCCAGTTGGCCCAGTCGCCCGTGTCATTGGTGTGGAGCAGCGTGTGCTGCTTGATATCGCGAGGCGAGCGTAGCGCGCCACGTCCGCTCAACAGCTTCGGACTGCACACCGGGAACAGTTCCTCCGTGCACAGTCGTGTCACGTGCATTCCGGGCCATTGTCCATTGCCGTGGCGGAGTGCGAGATCGATATCGTCGCGCGCGAAATCGACGTGCTGAATCGAGGCGCTGACGCGCAAATCGATCCCTGGGTGAGCCTCGGAAAAGCGCCTGAGCCGGTGCACCAGCCATTTGGCGGCGAAATTGGGGGACGTGGTAATCGTCAGAGTGCCGGATTTCTGCCGCTGCAACAAATGCTCGGTGCCCATGGCCAGGCGATCGAACGCGTCGCGCACCACCTCCAGATAAGCCCGCCCCGCATCGGTAATGACGAGCCGCTGACGTTCGCGTTGAAACAAACGGACGCCTAATTCGGCTTCGAGCCCCTTGACTTGCTGGCTGACCGCGCCTTGCGTCACGCACAGCTCAACGGCCGCCTTGGTAAAGCTCTCCTGACGGGCAGTGGCCTCGAAGGCCTTGAGCGCATTGAGGGAAGGCAGTCGTCGCCGCATGGCACCGCTCAGATCATTAGAAAATCTAGGTCCAGGGGGAGAAATGATGCTTTGCGCATGAACGCATTATGCCTGAGTATTCGCGTCAACGGTAGGCGGTTATGGAAGCTCAGATTCGCAAATTAACTATGGATATGCCTGCCGAGCCGGGTTTTTTGCAGACACCCGGTAGCCAAAGACGATTCCGTCTCAAGCGCTGCTCCGACCTCACCAGGAGTGTACTCATGAATAATCGAACCGTCTCAATTCGTGGTTGGCTGATCCTGCTTTTCGCAGTGGCCGCAATCGCAGGCTGTGGCAATAGTGAAATACGTTCTGAAAATTCGTCGGGAGGCCGCGCAAATAGCGCCGATCTCCGGGCGGACTCGCAAGGGACAAGCGAGCGGGATGTGCTTCGCATCAGGGAAGACCTGCTACGCAACCGGCTTTGGGTGCTGACTCTCGACGAAGTGCGGGTTTACAACACCGCAACCACGGGCAAGAGGCTGATACGAAAAATAGCACTGCCGAACTGGTCCGTGGTCGGCTTTCGCAATGTCTGCATGCCCGACCTGGCATTGGATCGGGCAGGGTCCGCACTCATCTCCAGCAATGGGCAGGCGAGATTGTTACGTATAGATGGAGACCGTTTCGATTTGAAAGAATACGCAATCAGGTTCGTTGAAAAAGAGGGGCAGGACATCGGGTTTGGCGCTCTTACGTTTGCCGCGGACGGCACGCTGTTTGCGCGGACGACCCCCGGCGGATTGTTGTGGAAAATTGACATCACCAAGGCAAGTGCCATCATGACCGGGGTCGACAAGCAACGCCCCTCGGACGAATGCGCCATTACGGCACAATTTCTGAACGGCTTTGAAAGGAGTTGAGAGCGATGATTACCACGTTCGACGATTTCACGTACGGCGCCGCCGCGCGATACGCCTGGTTCAATAGTACCATGGCGACGTGAATTATCTCTGGCAGCTGCGCGCTTACTTCCGTCAGGTCGCGGGCCAACTCGTCCTGGGCTCGCTCGCCGGCATCGTGATGAACACGGCCGTGATCCTGCCGGCCATCCTACTCGGCAGTGCGATCGACAAGGCCCTCGCACTGGAGCGCGGCGAGGCGACGCCGGACGAAGTAACGCTCGCTGCGCTGCTGCTGATAGGCGGCACGCTGCTTACGGAGGGGCCGCGCGTGCTCAAGCGCTGGTGGCTGAGGACCGCCAACGCCCGCATCCGCGCCAACCTGCGCGCCGATGCCCTGCGCGGGGCGCTCTCGCGGCCGCTCGCCGATCTGCACCGGACTTCCATCGGCGACCAGATGGCGCGCATCATCGGCGACGTCGAAGTGCTCGGTGTCGGCGTGCGGGAATTCACCATCGAGACGTGGGACACCGTCCTGTTCTCGTGTTCGTTCCTCGTTGCGATGTTCGTCATCGACGCACAACTGTCACTCCTGGCGCTGGCGCCGGTGCCGGTTGCGATGCTCATCGCCCACGCCTCGGGCCGCTGGGTGGCGGCGCGCACGACCAGCGCCAGAGAGGCGAACTCCGCCCTGACCGCGAGCATTCAGGAGCTGCTGTCCGGGTTCCGCGTGCTGCGCTTCTTCGGCCGTGGTGCGGCGGCGACGGGCGTGATCGAGAAGTTCTCCGGGACATTTGCCGAGCGCAACCTGAGCGCCACCCGCCTGCGCCTGGGCCTGACGCCGCTCTACAGCACGCTGATGATGTCCGGCATCCTGTGCGTGATCTGGCAGGGCGGCGAACGCGTGGTCGATGGCGCCATGAGCGTCGGCGCCTTCGTTGGATATCTGGCGTTGTTCATCCGCTTCGTCGAGCGCGGCTTCCGCATCCCGCAACTTCTCAATTCCATCCAGAGCGGCGGCGCCGCCTACGCGCGGCTCGCGCCCCTGTTGGCGCCGGCTCTTGGCATGGCACGCGAACCTCCATTCGCATCTTTCAAGTCCGGCCACATCGCCGGAATCGGCGCCGATGAAATGACAGGTGAGCACGGCCGTTCCGGTCCGGTCGCAGCCGCGCTGAGGAACGTCAACTTTACCTACCCGGGTGCGACCCGGCCAGCGCTCGTCGACTTCTCGCTTGAGATTGCGCCGGGGAGCCTCGTGGCGGTGACCGGTGCGGTGGGATCAGGCAAGAGCGCACTGGCGCGCGCCCTGCTCGGCATTTACCCCGTCGCGTCCGGCAAGGCGTGGCTATCCGCCGCGGACGGCTCGACACTGGATTACCAGGCTGGCCTCGTCGGCTACCTCCCCCAGGACGCGCACGTATTCTCGGGTTCGGTCCGGGATAACGTCCTCATGGCGGCGCAAGCGGATTACCCCGAGTTCGCCGCGCGGGCAGTACGGATCGCGGCTCTCGATCAAGACGTTGCTGGATTCCCCCGTGGCGCGGACACACAGATCGGCGAGCTCGGCGTGCGCATTTCCGGCGGCCAGCGACAACGCCTCGGCCTGGCGCGGGCGATCGCAGCCTACGCGCCACATCCTCCTGGACTGCTGGTTTTAGACGACCCCTTCTCCGCGGTCGACATCGAGACGGAGATGCGCATCGTCGCGGCTCTGCGCGAGTCCTTTGGACCGCATCAACCTTTGAGCCAACGCGCAACGATACTGCTTTGTTCCCAGCGCCTTGCAGCCTTCCCGCAGGCCGATCGGGTCGTAGTGCTCGAAAACGGCAGGATTGAAGAGCAAGGAACGCATGACGAGCTGATGACGCGGGAAGGCCTGTACGCGCGCATTTACCGGGCACAGGCACGCAGCGAGCTGGCCGTGGTGAAGGACGCAACATGAGCGTCGCGACGATTGCCGATCCTGCAGTGCGCGAGCGCTTTGGGCATCGGCTCGCCGAGCTGGTACGCCCGAAGCGGCGCATTCTCATGATCATTGCACTGCTGGTGCTGACGGGCGCCCTGTTCGAGCTGCTGCCGCCATTGCTCATCCGCTGGATCGTCGACGATCATTTGGCGGTCGGCAAAAGCGAAGGCTTGCTCGTGTTGGCGCTTTTGTACCTGGGGGCGATGGCGCTCGGCCAAAGCCTCGCGTTCGTATATGGCTACCTGGCGGCGGCCGCGGCGCAAGGCGTCCTCAGCAACCTGCGCGTACGACTGTTCGGCCATCTGCAGCGCCTGCCGGCGAGCCATTTCGACCACACGCCTCTGGGTGACGCCATCAGCCGCTGCACGGCGGACATCGACACCCTGGATACGATGTTCACCAGCGGCGTCGCAACCCTGGTGGCTAATCTCTTTCGCCTGGTTACGATCGCGGCCGCGATGATCATCCTCGACCCGATGCTGGCGCTGGCGGCGGCGATGGCGTTGCCGCCTCTGGTCGTCGTCACGCGCTACTTCCAGGTGCGCATACGCGAAGCGGAGCGCGCGAGCCGCAGAGCCGTGGGCGAAATGAATACCCACCTGCAGGAAACACTGCGCGGCGTCGAGGTCATCCAGGCCTTCAAACGCGAGGCAAATTTCGTTGCCCGCTTCCGGCAGGTGCTCGCGCGGGTGCTGCAGGCCTCGAACCGCGCCACGATTTACTCGTCCTTCTATCCACCCGTGACCGCGTTGATGACCTACAGCGCCATCGCCTTTCTGCTGTGGGCGGGCACGCGCGATGTCTTTGGCGCATTGGGCATTTCGATCGGCACCCTGGTTGCGTTCGCGTTGCTGTTACAGCGCTTTTTTGCGCCGGTGACCGCGTTGGGCGACGAGTGGCAAACGGTGCAAGGCGCTCTGTCCGGCGCGGAGCGCATCTTCGAGGTGCTGGCGCTGCCCGCCGAACAGCAGCCGCTGCCGTCGCCGCAAAAGCCGCAGCGAGACGGCCTGGTCTGCGAGGATGTCGTCTTCGGCTATACGCCCGGAGAACCGGTGCTGCACGGCGTGACTCTGCACGTTGCCCCCGGCGAACACGTCGCGCTGGTGGGACGCACCGGGGCGGGGAAGACCAGCATGGTCCATCTCCTCGCCGGTTTGTACGAGCCGTGGCAAGGCACGGTTCGCGTCGCGGGACGCAATCCGCGCGCGCTGTCGGACAACGAGAAACGCCAGACCTTTGGCATTGTGCCTCAGGCGTCGCAGCTGTTCGGCGGCACGGTGCTGGAGAATCTTACGCTTAAGGACGAAGGGTTATCGGAATCGGCTGTGATTGAAGCGGCGGCCATCAGTGGCGCCGACGCGTTCATCCGCTCTCTGCCGAACGGCTACCGGACCGTGCTGCGTGGCTCGGGCGGGGGCCTGGGCGTGCAGTTGTCGGCCGGCCAGGAGCAACTCCTGATGCTGACCCGTGCGCTGGTCGCGCGGCCCTCGGTGCTGCTGTTCGACGAGGCCACATCCTTTATAGATGGCGCCAGCGAGGCGGCGCTGCGCGAGGCGCTGAGATCTACCGTGCTGAAGCGCGGCGCGGCGGTGCTGACGATTGCTCACCGGCTCGCCACGGCCCGAGAGGCGGACCGGGTCGTCGTCATCGACCACGGCCGCATCGTCGAGAATGGTGCGCCGGCGGAACTCGTCGCACGCGGCGGGCGCTTCGCGGCACTGCTGGAACTGGAGGCGGCGGGCTGGGACTGGCGGGCAGCAAATTGAATTTCATGGCACAGTATGAATAAGGAGGGCGCGATGAATGCGGGGGTGCGGATCGTTGCGACAATCGTCGCAATCGGGTTTGCGGGGCCCGTTACCGGGGCGGAGCCCGAACGTTATCCATCCAAGCCGATCCGGATCGTGGTACCGTTCACGCCGGGCGGCTCGAACGATCTGCTCGGCCGCGTGTTGGCGCAAAAGCTCAACGAAGCCTGGGGGCAGCCGGTGATCATCGACAACCGCCCCGGCGCCGGCTCCACCATCGGTATCGAACTCGTGGTGCGCGCAGCACCCGATGGCTACACGCTGCTGACGACCTCCGGCGGGATTGCCATCAATGTGTCGCTTTATCGACTGTCGTTCAACCCGGTCACCGACCTCGCGCCGGTGGCGCTGCTGGCGCAGATGCCCTACCTGCTGGCGGTGCATCCCGCGTTGCCTGCCAGATCGACGCGGGAGCTCATCAACCTCGCGAAAGCGCAGCCGGGCAAGCTCACCTTCTCATCGTCGGGCGCGGGAACCTCGTCGCAGCTCGCGATGGAAATGTTCAAATCGCTGGCGAAAATCGACGTGCTGCACGTGCCGTACAAAGGCGGCGGACCCGCGGTCACCGCGCTCGCCGGCGGCGAGGTACAGATCACCTTCAACGTGATCACCGGGACCCTGCCGCAGGCGCGGGCCGGCAGGATCAGGGCGCTCGCGGTGAGCAGCGCCGCGCGCGTCGAGATCGCCCCCGAGTTGCCGACGGTTGCCGAGTCGGGCCTGCCGGGATTCGAGGCGATTGCGTGGTACAACATGTTCGCGCCGGCGGGCACGCCGCGCGGCATCGTCAATCGGATCAACGCCGAGGTGAACCGTCTGCTCGCGCAGCCCGAGGTTCGCGAACGCCTCCTCGCGCTCGGCGTGGCGCCGTTCACCGGCACGCCGGAGGCGCTCGGCGATTACCTGAAATCAGAAGTCGCGCGCTGGGCGAAAGTGATCAGGGAAGCCGGCATCAAGCTCGAATAAACCCAAAAAGCGTGCAGAACAAGTATAGGATGGGTTGAGCGCAGCGATACCCATCAATCGTCCGGCGCGATGGGTATCGGCCTTGACGGCCTCAACCCATCCTACCGTTCTCCGACGGGTGTAACGGCCGCCGCTATTGCGTTACGTGCGGCGTGCGCAACGGGCACGGTTGCCCGAATCGGCTCACGCATGTCCCGCAACTCCGCGCAGCGTTCGAGCAGGCCGAGCAAGCGTGCGGCCCCGGGCTGCCCCAGCACGCGGCCCGCGCAATCCATGAATTTTTCGACGCGATCTTGTGCCGTCATCGGCCACGCCGGTGAACCCGGTACCTTGTCGACGCGCATTGCGAAGCGGCCGCGCGCAGTCTCGATGGCGACGTCGGTGTAGCCGGTCAGGCCCGAGTACACGCCGCTGTCTTCGATGCGATAACGGCGTGTTTTCGCCATCAGTGCGCGCACCGCGGGCCGCTGCACCATCGCGTCGGTAAACGTTTCGAGCGTGAGCTTGCCGTCGAGCGCCAGTGCCGCTGCGACATACTCGATGCTGAATTTTCCTTCGAGCCCGGTCATCGGATTGTGGCTGACGAGCGCATTGTCGGCGCCCGGCGGAAAACCGACTTCGATCGCAGTGATTTCGGGCGCGTTGATGCCGTGCTTCTTCGTGAGCTCGAGTTGGCCGCCGATCGGACGGTGATTGCAGTAGCAGCACGGCCAGCGCTTCACATATATGCCGGGCTCAGTGATTTCCCAGGGTTTGCCGAGCCGCTCGATCAACTCGTCGAGCGCAGCCCCGTCTTTGTCGCGATAGGTATCAAGCACACTGCGCTCGCCTTCGAATATGGCAGTGTCCGCAGTGAATCCATGGGATGCCATCCACGCCGACACGACCCCCGTGCGCGCCGCGTGGCCGGCATGGAAAGGTTTCGCCATGGTGCCGAAATTCCGCACCAGCCCGCTCATCTGCGATGCAGCGAGCCCCCAGGCAGTTTGCAGCTGCGCTGTATCGAGACCCCACAGGCGCGCGGCAACCGCGGTCGATGAAAACGCGCCTATGGTCGCAGTCGAATGCCAACCGCGCAGGTAGTGGCCCTGTCCCATCGCGCGGCCGAGCTTGCCGGCGATCTCGAGCCCCAACGCGTATGCTGCCAGCACCTGCGCGCCGGACGAACCGCAGGTTTCCGCCACGGCAAGCGCTACCGGAACCATGGTCGCACTCGGGTGGCCGCGCAGGCTCGGCAGGCTGTCGTCGAAGTCGAGCGCGTGCGCGGACATGCCGTTCGCGAAAGCAGCCTCGGCAGGCGACGTTGCGACGTTCTGTCCCCACACGCTCGCCTGCGGTTTCGCGCCCAGATGATTGACCCAGCTCAACGCGATCTCGGCGACAGGCTCGAGCGTGCCCGCCAGCGCGACGCCGACCGTGTCGATCAAGGCGTCGCGCGCGCCGGCAAGCACATCCTGTGGAATATCAGCGAGACGGGTTTCGACAACGAAGCGGGCAAGCTTTTCAGTGATCATGGCGTCCTCCGGGAAGTGACAAGGCTGCTTTGCGTCTGATGCGGGAAGCAAATTATAATCCACCGAGGTATCTGCCGCGACGTCCCGAACCGCACCTCTCATGCATCTTCAATGTTACTGACCCGGATTACGGAAGGAGACGGAAAATGTCTATGGACAAGGACGATACGGCCGTATCAAGACGCGGATTCATCAAAGTGACGGCGGCAGGCGCCGGCGCGCTGGCTTTGCCGCACGTCGGGATCAAAGAATTGCAGGCGGCCCCGCCGCCGCAGAAATGGGATCGCGAGGTCAACGTGTTGATCGCAGGCGGAGGGGTATCGGGCACCGCCGCGGCGATCGCGGCGAACGACGCCGGAGAAACCAGCATATTGGTCCTGGAAAAAATGCCCCATGCCGGGGGCTCGGGCGTTTTTTCTTCCGGAACCATCTTGGCGGCCGGGACGATTTTGCAGAAAGAAAAGGGGATCCAGGACTCGCCGGAGTTATGGTACCACGAGGCGATGCTGACCGCGGAGAACGGCGTCGACGCGAAGCTCACCAGGACGCTGATCGACAACGCCCGCGAGGTGTTCGATTTCCTCTACAAGGCAGGCATGCGCTGGTCGTTTGTCGATGCGCTGCCCGGCTACAGCGCGGACCGGGGTTACCGCGAAGCCAACGGCGGGGCCAAGTTGATGAAGATCGTACTGGCGGAAATCGAAAAACGGCCCAACATCAAAATCCAGCTGGGAACGAAAGTGACGCGGCTTTTCATGGACACCAATGGCGGCGCTTTTCCGCAGGGAGAAGTGGTGGGAGTCGAGTGTGTGAACGAGCAGGGCCGGACCATGAATATCAAGGCGAAGAAGGCGGTGGCGATCTGCACCGGCGATTTCTCCGCCAATCCCGCGTACATCGAAAGCCATTTCCCGGCGCTGCGAAACACCAAGTCGGTCGGCAACCCCGGCAACACCGGCGACGGCATAAGAATGGCGCAAAGACTCGGCGCGGACGTGACCGGCTACACGCCGCAGGGACACCCGCACTGTGTCGAAACCGCGCCCAACAAGGCGATCCTGTGGTGCCGCTACGAATTTCTCGCCGAAGACGGATTGATATTGGTAAACGGTGACGGAAAACGGTTTTGTAACGAACCCGAAAAAGGCTACTACGTGCCCTTGCTTCCCGAGGTGCAAAAGCAAGACGGCAAATTCGCCTGCGTGTTCGACGCAACGGCCGCCGGGAAAATCGCGGCCAGTCCGAGGTTCGCGACGACTTTTCGCGGGCATACGGAGCTGTTCACGAAAGGGCTCGCGGGTGACGGATACGTCATCAAGAAAGCCGGCTCGCTCGACGAACTGGCCTCGATGATCGGCGTAAACGCCGCAGGGCTGACGCAAACCGTTGCGGCTTATAACGAAGCCGCGGCGAAGGGGAACGATCCGCAATTTCGCAGGAACCCCAAATTTCTGATACCGATCAACACACCGCCTTTTTACGGCTGGAGGGGCGTGGTGGGAGTGTCCACCACGCGCGGGGGCCTGCGGATGGATCCGGGCGCCAGGATACTCGACGTCGATCTAAAGCCGATTCCGCGGCTTTACGGCGCGGGCGGCACGGTCGGCGGCTACACCAATGAAGCGGGCTACCGCAGCGGCTGGCATCTGACGAATGCCCTGACCTTCGGACGTGTTGCAGGCAAGAACATGGCCGCCGAAAAACCCTGGGCATAAATTGTTCACGGCACTGCGCCGGCGCGCGCGGGAGCATGCAACGTATACAGTATGCGCAGCGCACAGGGCGCTGCCAGCAGATGCGGGCCGCCGCCCGCTGACGCGAGATTGGCCGCATCGAGACTGCGTATTGCCGTGCCCACGCCCTGCTCGCTCGCCACCTCGATCACAATGATGTTTTCCAGATAACGGTCGCCCGCACGGTCGTCTTTGGCGGAAGATGCCCGCGTCACCGCGGCATTGCGGACAGCGTATGCAGCAGACGTTATGCCGCTCGAGCGGGCCAGTTCCGGCAGAAGTTCATGGCAGACCCAATGGCTGAACTCCGTTCCGCTGTCGGGCTGCGCGATCACCGGCATCGCCACCAGAAATCCCCCTTCACCCTCTCCGACGCGGCACACCACGTCGCAAATTCCCTTGATGGTGTTCTGAAAGCGGGGCACGAACAGCAGATCGCGCGCCGTGCGCTGCCTGCGCAATGCCACGTGCGCTTCGGACAACATCACCGCGCTGCTCTCGAGATCGTATAGCGTCAGAAATTTCGGCGCGCCCGCCATCGCGGCGTAGCGCCGGCCGCGCAGGAAACCGGGCATCCGCTGGATGCGATCGGGCAAATGCTCGCGGTTATACCAATCGTTGAAGCCGGCCTCGATCTCCGCCGGAATATCCGTCCATATCGTCAGTATTGCGGCGGTCATATCATTTGACACCCTGCGTGTTGTTGAATCCGCTGTTGCCGAGCCGCCGATACTCCATCGCTCCTCTCCTTCCACTGGTTGCAGGCCCGGATTATGAGAGCGTATTCCCTGCTGTGTCCACACGCGATCTGCCGCGCGGTCGAGGTGGATTGACTTGGCTACCCGCGCAATAGATACTTTCGGAGGTAACGTTGAATTTTTGGGGGTGACGCGCAAATGCAACGCAAGGTGCTTCGGCCGAAGAGCCTGGCTGATCCGAAACCGCGGTTTTCGCAGGGCATCCTCGCAGGCAAAACAATTTACATCTCGGGGCAGATCTCCGTCGACAAGGAGTGGAACGTCATCGGCAAAGGCGACATCGAGGCCCAGACCCACCAGATCTTCAGGAGTATCCGCGCCATCCTGAAGGAGGCTGGCGGCTCGCTCGACAATCTGGTGGCGACAACCTGCTATCTCACGGACATCAAATACCGCGAAGGCTACAATCGGGTCCGCAGGCAGTACTACGCGAACAATCCGTGCCCGCCGACCAGCACCGCGGTCATCGTCAAGGGCCTCGCCATCAAAGGCTGCGTCATCGAGGTCTCCGGCGTCGCGGTGCTTTGATGGGATAAAGAGAGGAAAGACCATGCAATCAATATTCAAAGCGGCAACCATGTTGTGCCTTGCTGCAACTACCGGCAGCGTTGCGGCGCAGCAGGGTGCGGCCGACTTTCCGTCGCGTCCGATACGGATCGTAACGGGGTACTCGCCGGGCGGCACCACCGACATCCTGTCGCGCGTCATCGGCGTTCATCTGCTGCAGAGTCTGGGGCAGCAGATAATTGTCGACAATCGGCCGGGTGCGGCGGCACAGACGGCGAGCCAAATCGTCTCGAAAGCGACGCCAGACGGTTACACGCTGCTGATGACCCCGAGCGGCTCGCACACCGTCAATCCCAGCCTCTACCGGAATCTGCCGTACGACACGCTCAGGGATTTTGCACCGGTTGCGCTGGTGGCATGGGTGACCAACGTGATCCTGACCTCGTCTGCCTCACCGATCAACACGATGCAGGATCTGATCGCGCTTGCGAAGGCGAAACCCGGCCAGCTCACCTATGCTTCCGCGGGCAACGGCACCATCACGCACCTTTCGGCCGAGATTCTCAAATCCGTTACCGGCATCAACCTCGTGCACGTGCCCTACAAAGGGGGCGGGCAGGCGCTCGTCGCGATTTCCGCGAACGAAACCAGCATCATGTTCGGCGCACTGCCTTCGTCGATGCCATTCCTGATGAGCAAACGCGTAAAAGCGCTCGCCGTGACGAGCCCGAAACGGGCATCGTCCATTCCTGACGTGCCGACGGTGGCCGAGGCGGGCCTGCCCCGCCTTGGGGTGATGGAATGGTACGGCGCATTGGCGCCGGCCGCGACGCCGCGCCCGATCATCGAGAAGCTGAACGCGGAAATAGCGCGGATCCAGAAGAAACCGGAAGTGTACAACCGGCTCTCCGAGCTGGGCGCCGACCCCGCCATCATGTCGGCACGGGAATTCGGCAAGCAGGTCGAAGCCGACGTCGCCATGTGGGCCAAGGTCGTGGCATCCTCGGGCGCGCGCCCGGATTAAGTCTGCCTCACCGCGCCGGCGCTGCCTCGCGGGCCGACCCTGCTAGAACAACCCGCCGTTGGCATGCACGACCTGCCCGGTTATCCAGCTCGCTTCCGGGCTCGCGAGAAACGAAACCACGTTCGCCACCTCCTCCAGGGTGCCCACCCTGTTCATTGGCGAGAGCGCGGCAATTTGCGTCAACTGCGCCTCGGTCTTGCCGCGCCTCAGCATCGGCGATTCGATGGGCCCGGGCGACACCGCGTTCACCGTGATCTGCTTCGGCGCGAGCTCGCGCGCCAGGACCTTCATCATCCCTTCGACGGCAGCCTTGCTCGCCGTGTAGACGCCGAAGCCGGGCCGCGGCGCGACGCACATCGAAGTGGTGATGCAGATGACTCTGCCAAACTCGCCGAGGCGCCGGGCCGCCTCGCGCATCACCAGAAACGAGCCCTTCGCATTGGTCTCCATGATCCGCTCGAAGTCCGCCTCCTCGAGATCGGCGATCGGCGTCGGTGAGTTGTTGATTCCCGCATTGCTCACGACCACGTCGATGCGGCCGAATCGCGACATGGCCTGCGCGAACATGCCTTCGACTCCCGCAGCGTTCGCGACGCTCGTGCCCACGACGAGGGCGCTGCCGCCGCCCGCCTCGATGCGCCGCGCGGTCTCCTGCGCCCCATCCAGGTCGCCCGCATAGTTCACGCACACATTGAGGCCGTCCCTGGCCAATCGCTCGGCAATGGCCTGGCCGATGCCTTTCGACGCTCCGGTGACTATCGCGACTCGTGCCGATTCGCGCTTTGCAGCCGACATGTCAATTCCCATTCACACCAGCCTTTACTAATGGCGCGGCGCGATGGCCGCGCACGCCGACCGTAGCCCTTTTCCTCCGCCCGCCGTGCGTGGAATGGCGTACAGAAATGTGTGACCCGCATTTTTGCGGCTGCTTTCTAATTCACCCTGACGTTGGCATCGCGGATGACCTTGCGCCAACGCGCGAACTCGGACCGAACGTGCGCGGCGAACTCGGCGCGTGAATTGCCAACGGCCTCCGATCCGCTCGCCGCGAGGAGATCCGCGATCCCGGGGCTCTTCGTAACGGCGGCGAATTCCTGGTTCAGCCGCGCGGCAATCGCGGCAGGTATACCCGCAGGCGCGTATACGCCGTACCACTGCTGCACTTCGAAGTCGGCAACGCCGGATTCGTGCAGCGTCGGGACGCCCGGCAAACTTTCGACCGGCGCGCGGCTCGTGACGCCCAGCGCCCGGATCTTGCCGGTTCGGACGTGCGGCAGGGCGGTGATGATCGCCGGAAAGCCGAGCTGGACCCGTCCGGCCAGGATGTCAGGATATGCGAGCGCCATGCCCTTGTAGGGCACGTGGGTCATGGACACCCCGGTGCTCGCCTTGAACAGCTCGCCGGTCAGGTGCATCAGGCTGCCGCTGCCCGCCGACGCGAAGTTGACGCCGTTCGGGTTGACCTTGATCCAGGCGATCAACTCGCGCGCATTCGTCGCGGGCACGGACGGATTAACGATTAGTACGTAGGGCTGGCGGGTGACCTGGGTCAGGTACGTGAAATCCTTCAGGACGTCATACTGCACCGGGAAGAACTGCGGACTCACCACGAACGACGCGCTCGCCATCAGCACAGTGTGCCCGTCGGGCGTCGCGCGCGCGGTGAGCTCGGTGCCGATCGTTTCCGCGGCGCCCGCGCGATTGTCCACGATGACAGACTGGCCCAGCCTCGCCGAGAGCTGGGGGCTCATCGCGCGGGCGATGATGTCGATCGCGCCACCTGCGGCAAGCGGCACGATGATGCGGATCGGCCTTTCCGGATATCCGGCGGAGATCGCAGTGGTCATCGTCAATGCCGCCCACACGACTACGAGCAGGGTGCATGCGCATACCACCCGAGCCTTTTGCGGCGCATATTTCATCATCCCCTCCCAACACTTTGTGCGCTTATTATGCTCGTATATGCCAGGGACAGCATCCTGGCGCGTTTAACATCGCCGACCCGCTATATTCGTCATGCTATCTGCTAAACTCCGCCCCCCAATCCCATGCAAATCCACGGAGAACGAATCATGAAGATCTCTATGTACCAGGCTTCGATCCCGGTGCTCAAGCGCATGCTCGGCAATCTCGCCGACGTGCTGCAAAAAGGCGCGGCGCACGCCGAGGCGAAGAAAATTGATCCGGCAGTGCTGATCGCGAGCCGGCTTTACCCCGACATGTTCGCGCTCGCGCGCCAGGTCCAGATCGCGAGCGACACCGCGAAAGGATGCGCGGCGCGCCTCGCCGGCGCCGAGATCCCCAAATACGAGGACAACGAAGCGACCTTCCCCGAGCTCGTGGCGCGCGTGACGAAGACGATCGCCTTTCTTGACACCTTCAAGCCCGAACAGCTCGACGGCACGGAGGACAAGAGCATCACGCTGCAGATGCGCACCGGCGATCTCAAGTTCACGGGACTCGCGTATCTGCTGAACTGGGTAATGCCGAACTTCTACTTCCACGTCACGACCGCCTACGACATTCTCAGGCACAACGGCGTCGAAGTCGGCAAGATGGACTTTCTCGGCAAACCCTGAGTCGCCTCGCCCTCCTGTAGTTGTAGGCGGCAGCTTCAGCGCGCCACGCTTTACTCGTCTCCCGCCCGCGCGTGTAGTCGCATCAGTGCGGTCAGCTCGCGCGCGCTCGACCATTGTTCAACGCGGCCCACGGCCTGCTCGACTTTCGCGACACCCTCCGCCGTGAGCACGGTGCCCGCAAGCTCGCGGAATTTTTCGCGCAGCTCGCGCTCCTCGTACGGGCGGGTGAAGTCGCCGCGGAAGTTGTCGCACGCGTGCGTGGCCTGGCGGCCATCCTTCAGCGTCACGGTCACGCGCGCCGGCCGCAGCCGCAGGGAGAGCGCGGTCATCGCCGGGTCCTCGGACATGTGCACGCGCTGCCGCAGCGCGGCGATGGCCGGGTCCTGCAGCGAGGAATCGTCGAGCGCAGAGTAGCCGGCACTGCCGCGCACGATCAGCGTGGCGGCGGCGTGCGGCAGCGAATACTTGGACGCGAAGAAATTCGACGGATCGGGATTGCACATGACCGCGGCAAAGCGGTAGGTCACGACGTCGATGCGCTCGATGTCTTCGGCCCGCGGCTTGAGGATCCGCAGCGCCTCCTGCAGCGAATCGAGCGCCGGGTTGATCGGATTGCAGCAGGCGTAGAGGCGGAAGTAATTGCGCGTGATCTCCCAGCGCGCGCCGATTTCGTCGAGCAGCCCGTCCGTCCTGAAGCCCGCGCCGACCAGGCTGCCGAGCGACTCCTCGACCGCGTCTTCCTGCGCGGTGAATCCCGCCCGCACCAGATCGGGCGCCAGCGCGCATGCGAAGCTGCTCATGCCGCCGGCCACATTGAGCGCCGTCGCCCCCGCCACCGCGTTGCTATAGCTGGGCGTCAACACCAGCGTGGTGGCGATGCGCATGGCGAGACTGACGCCGGCGGCATCAAAGCCGCACACGCGGGCGCCCGCGGCGGCCGCCGCGAGCAGCGAGGCCTGTCCATTCTGGTGCGCGAGCGGCCGCGGCGTGAAAGCCCCGCCGAAGCGGCCCGCCACGTCATAGCCGGTAATCAGCGCGGCCATCAGATCGCGGCCGTTCAACTGCGCGGCTTCGCTCAGCGCCAGCACGCCGGGCAGAATCTGGATCGCGGCCTGCCCAGATACCAGGCGCAGCCCCTCGCACATCTCAATCGCGCGCCCGCCGATGCCGTTGAGCAACGCGGCCGTACGCGCATCCTGCCGCGGCCAGCCGCGCGTGTAGACCGTCGCCCCGCCGTCCGCCGTGCCGCCGATCCGCACGGAGAGCTCGCGCGCCTCGGGCCGCTCCGCGCCCGCGAGCATGACGCCGAGCGTGTCGAGCAAAACCATCTTCGCGTGCCGCTGCACCGCTTCCGGAACGTCCTCCCAGCGCGTGCGGGCGACGAATTGCGCCAACTGCTCTATCTGCCGACCCATGAATCAGTCGAGCTTGATGCCCGCGTCGCGAATGATCTTCGTCCATTTCGTGATTTCGCCGCGCACCAGGCGGTCGAACTCGTCGGGCGTGCTGCCGACGGCCGTGGCGCCGTCCTGCGCCGCGCGTTCGCGGATGGCCGGCGTGGCCATCGCCTTGCCGATTTCGCCGCTCAGCAGATCCACGATTGCCGGCGGCGTGCCCGCCGGCGCCATGATGCCGAACCAGCCGGTCACTTCGTAATTCCTGATGCCGGCCTCCCCGGCCGTCGGCACATCGGGCAATGCGGCAGTGCGCTCGCGGGTGGAAACGGCGAGCGGCTTCAGGCGCCCCGCCTTCACCATCGGCAGCACCGTTTCTATGGTGCTGAATGCCACGATCGCCTCGCCGCTCATCACGGCGATCGCCGCAGCCGAGCCGCCCTTGTACGGAACGTGGACCATTTCCGTCTGCGTCACCACGCCAAACAACGCGCCGGCAAGGTGCAGTGCGCTGCCCGGCCCCGCGGACGCGTAGAGCACCGCGCCCGGCTTGGCGCGCGCAATCCTCACGAGGTCCTGAACATTCTTTGCCGGGAACGAAGGCAATACGACGATCACGTGCGGCACGCGCGCGACCAGCGACACCCGCACAAAATCCTTGATCGAATCATAGCGCAGCTTCGGATACAGCCCGGGGCTGAACGAGAACGACGCGGACGTTATTAAGAACGTCGTGCCGTCAGGCGGCGCCTTGGCGACGTACTCCGTGCCCGCGGTCGAACCCGCGCCGGGCCGGTTTTCGACGATGAATTGCTGGCCGAGCACTTCGCTCAGGCGCTGCGCGAGGATGCGCCCGAAAACATCGGTGCCGCCGCCCGGCGCAAATGGCGTCACGATGCGCACCGAACGGTCGGGCCATTTTTGCGCGAGCGCCGGCGCCGTCATCACAAACGCAAGCAGCCCCGCGACCGCAGATCCGCTATTGAATTTCATGTTTTCCCCCGGGAAAATATATCGCGCACCTCGACCGGCATCGTAGTCTGGCGGATGGGCAAACGCAAGCTCGCGTGGCCATGGGGCGGCGCAAATCGTCGGCCATTAACGTGATGAACAGGAACGCCGTGGCAATGATATCGGGGTTCGTCACGAAATCGAGCAGCGCAGCCATAACCGCCTTTCAATGCCGGTTGATGCCGCCATGATGCGGGATGGGAGGCTCAGGGGATGAGCCTGTGAGTTGTCCCCACCCTCACCCCTGCCCGCCCGGGCGGGAGAGGGAGTCAGGAACGGGGCGAATCAGGAATGGGAAGCGTAATGCTTCTGCGCGGCCTTGAGCTGGTCGCGGCAACGGGCGCGCAGTTCGCGCGGCGCGAGCACTTCGACCTCTGCGCCATGGCGCAGGATGTCGCCGATGAGTTCGCGGTCGTAGACGATGGGGGTTTTCATGCGGCTGCGCAGGTATTCGAGGTCGCGCTTGAGCGTCGCGCGGGAAACCTCGAGCTCGTCAAGCAACGTCTGGAATGACACCAGCTTGCGCGCCGCGATCAGCTGCTCGATCTTGAAGATGCGTTCGGTTTTGTTCATAAGTGGGCCAAAGTCGTCAAGGCCGCCGGCCTGCAGCCGGATTGAAATTGAGCGAATCCGGCGTCGCGAGAAACTTGACAGAGTCTACCGTATCGAACCGGCTTTTCGTAGCGCAGCGGCCATTGGCTTATGCAGCGATTCGTGCTATGAAATGCCGATGCGTTCTCCTTGTTTCCTTCGCTGCGGTGCTGCGTCTTGAGCGCGACGTCGAGAGTCCCGGCGCTCGCGCCGTTCCAGGTTCGCAGTTTCCGCTTCCAGTGGCCCGCCGATCTGGCGACATCCTGGGCGTTCGAGATGGAGACGCTGATCCTCAGCTGGTACGTGCTGGTCGAAACGCGATCGGTGCTGATGCTCACCCTTTACGCATCGCTGCAGTACGTCGGCACCCTGTTCGCGCCGATGTTCGGTGTGGCGGGCGACCGGCTCGGCCACCGCAACCTGCTCTGCGCCATGCGCGCGGTCTACGCGACGCTCGCAACCACGCTGATGACCTTCACTTTCCTCGGCGTGCTGACTCCGGTGCTCGTGCTGGTCATCGCCGGGCTGATGGGCATGGTGCGTCCTTCGGATCTCGGGGTGCGTGCCACGCTGATCGGCGATACCATGCCGGCCGAGCGCCTGATGGGGGCGATGAGCATCCAGCGCACCACTCAGGATTCCGCACGCATCGCGGGCGCTCTCACGGGCGCGGGACTGGTCGCAGTGCTCGGCATGGGAGTGGCCTATATCGTGGTCGTGAGCTTCTACTCGATCAGTTTCCTGCTGACGCTGAAAGCGGGCAGCGCGGCCCCTGCACACCGCCGCGCCGACATGACAGGCACACGACCATCACCATGGCGCGATCTCAAGGCAGGCATCGTCTATGTCTGGACTACGCCTTATCTGCTCGGGGTGATGTGTATCGCCTTTCTGGTAAACCTGACGGCGTATCCGATGGTGAATGGTTTGCTGCCGTATGTGGCGAAGGCGATATACCTGACCGATCAGACCGGGCTCGGCTACCTCTCAGCGAGTTTTGCCGGCGGCGCGCTGCTGGGCTCGATTGTTCTGAGCCGGTTCGGTCACGCGATCCGGCCGGGACGCATGATGCTCGTGTTCTGCGCGGTCTGGTACGTTACGGTCCTGTTGTTCGTGCAGATGCCAAGTCTGGCCAGCGGCATCCCGGCCCTCATGCTCGCCGGCCTGGCGCAAAGCCTGTGCATGGTTCCGATGTCGGCAATGTTGTTGCGAAACACCAGCGCCCAGTTCCGCGGCCGCGTCATGGGGATACGGATGCTGATGATCTACGGTGTGCCGATCGGGCTGTTGACCTCCGGCCCGCTGATCAGCCGCTTCGGCTATCACACGACCGCAACGGTGTATGGCATGATCGGTCTGGCCGTCACGCTGCTGATCGCCGTGCGCTGGCACGCCGATCTGTGGCGGCTCGAGGCGCCGGCGAATATGCGCTGAAAGCGCGCCAGACATGATTGGTAACAATTGCTTTCACACTGTAACCTCGAAGCGGTAAACAATGGCTCGCGTGTGGACGTTTTTCCACACAGCTACACCACAAGGAGAAAGCCATGAACACCACCAAAAAACTGATCTGCATCCTGACCGCCAGCGCAGCTCTCGGCGCAGCGGCACCCGTCTTCGCGGACTCGTTCCATAACCGCGGCCATGACCGCATTCGCCACAGCGCTCAATTCCGCGACTTTGACCGTCACGGCCGTCGCGACTTTGACCGTCACGGCCGTCGCGATTTTGACCGTCACGGATTCCGTCACTTCGATCGCCGACACGTCGTCGTGGTGGAACGGCCCGTTGTAGTGCAGCGGCCCTATATCGTCGAGCAACCGGTGTACTACAGCCAGCCCGCGCCGATGGCGAATGTCGGCATGGGTGCCGTGATCGGCGCCGCGATCGGCACCATTATCGACAACCGCCAGTAAGCGATCCCGGATGACGCGTTGCGCCATCCGGGCCGCTTCACTCGAGTCGTACATTCGCTTCGTTCTCACCCGGCGACGCTGACTTTATCGCCGACGCGGATCCGGCCTCCCGCGCCGCTGGTGACCATCGCCACCGCGAAAGTCGGCTGTTGTTGAGCGAAGGCGCTGATCAGCGTCGCGAGTATCGGCGAGTCGCGCTCACCGGTTTCGGGATTTGCGTTCACAGCGAGGCATCTGACTTTCGGTCGTACGACGTCGAAGTCGACCCGGCCGATGCGCACCTTGCGCCCCACCCAGTTTTGTTCCTCCCAGGCTTCCAGGCCGTCGATGGCGATGTTCGAGCGGAAGCGGCGCTCGCTGAGATTGGGGTCTCCCAGGGCGGCGGCGACGGCCGCCAGACTGGCGCGGCTGTGCAGCGTTACCTGGCCGGCCTCGCTGTCCTGGTAACGCGGTGTGACCCCGTCGCCGACCACCCGCAGCGGCAGCCGCTTCGGATAGCGCGAGAGCGGATTCTCGTCCAGATCGAGCACATAATTTTCGACTGCGGCAGCGATTCGCCTGCGGCCTTTATCATCCAGCGCCGCGTCGACCAGGACTGCGCCATCCAGGCTCACGCGCAGATGCAGTGTTTTGTGATTGAACTGCAGGTGCAGGCGCGCCAGACCGGGCGTGTTTGCCAGTGCGACGAGCTCGTGCTTTTTGCTCCAGGCATGGTCCGCCACGCCCGAATTGGCAAAGCGGATGCCGAGCACGCGGTCACCGGCGACGCGCCCCTCATCGAGGACGGTCAGAGTCTTACACGCTTCAGGCGTGAAACCCTTCACAGGATAACGAAACAAGGCGGCGACGCGTGCCATAGGTTCCTATGATAAACGTTTGCCGATTCGATGCGGTAAACTCCGTTTGCCCATCAGGACCCAGATAAAGGCAAAAGCAATGAGTGACCAGCCGGATCAAACGCCGCCGCGGATTCTGCGCAGCGTGCTCGCGCTCGATGATTTCGAAGCACCGGCGCGCCGCTATATTCCGCGCCCGATCTTCGGCTATATCTCGGGCGGCGCCGAAACGAACGCATCGATTCGCGGCAACCGCGCCGCCTTCGATGATTTCGCGTTCGTGCCCAAAGCGCTGGTGGACGTTTCAGGGCGCTCGCAGAAAACCGTGCTCTTCGGCCGCACCTACGATGCGCCGTTCGGCATCGCGCCGATGGGCGGGACCGCAATGGCAGCCTATCAGGGCGACGTCGTGCTCGCGCGTGCTGCTGCGCAAGCCAACGTGCCGATGATCCTGAGCGGCGCGTCGCTGACTCCGCTCGAGCAGATCGCCGAGACCAATCGCAACGCATGGTTCCAGGCTTATCTTCCGGGCGAACTCGATGCCATCACCGGGCTCGTCGAGCGTGTGGCGCGCGCGGGTTTCGACACGCTCTGCGTGACTGTCGACGTCGCGGTAGCCGCCAACCGCGAGAACAACGTGCGCACGGGTTTTCACACGCCGCTGCGGCCCAGCCTGCGGCTCGCGTGGGACGGCATCACGCGCCCGCGCTGGCTGTTCGGAATGCTGGCGCGCACGCTGCTCCTGCACGGCATGCCGTACTTCGAAAATATGGGTCCCAGAGCGCCCATGCTCAGCAGCATGGCAACGCGTGGCTGGCGGGTACGCGATCAACTTTCATGGCACCACGTCGAGCTGATACGGCGCCTGTGGAAAGGCCGTCTGGTATTGAAAGGAATCCTCGCCAAGGAAGATGCGCGCATCGCCCGCGAGAGCGGAGTCGACGGCGTCATCGTGTCGAACCATGGCGGACGCCAGCTCGACGGCGCGGTCGCGCCGCTGCGCGTGCTGCCCGGAATAGTCGATCAGGCGGGCGGCATGACGGTCATGCTGGACAGCGGTGTGCGCCGCGGCACCGATGTGCTCAAAGCGCTGGCGCTGGGCGCGCAGTTCCTGTTTGTCGGCCGGCCGATGCTCTACGCCGCCGCCATCGCCGGCGAGCCCGGCGTGCGCCACGCGATCAACCTGCTGCAGGAAGAAGTCGATCGCGACATGGCGCTGCTCGGCATCACGACGCTCGCCGAAATGCGGCGCGAACGTCTAATGGACGCGCGCGGCCTGGCTTAAATAAGCCGCACCAGCTGCTTGCCGAAGTTCCTTCCCTGGAGCAGGCCGATGAATGCCTTGGGGGCATTCTCGAGCCCGACCGCGATGCTTTCGCGGTACTTGAGCTTGCCCTCGTGCACGAGCGTGCCGAGTTCTTTCAGCGCGTTCTTCCACAGATCGAGATGGTCCGAGCAGATGAACCCGCGCAGCTGGATGCGGTTGACGAGAAATGACCGGAAGTTGCGCACCGTAAGCGCGTCCGGATCGTTGTAGCCCGAGATCTGGCCGCACAGCGCGATCCGCGAAAACGCATTCATGTGTAGCAGCACCGCGTCCAGTATCGGTCCTCCCACGTTGTCGAAGTAAACGTCGATGCCCTTGGGACACGCCGCGGCGAGGCCGGCATCAAGATTTCCAGCCTTGTAGTCGACGCACGCATCGAACCCAAGTTCATTCACCACGTAATCGCACTTGGCGCGCCCACCGGCGATGCCCACCGCCCTGCAGCCCTTCAGCTTCGCGAGCTGGCCGACGGCGCTGCCAACCGCGCCGCTCGCCGCGGAAACAACCACGGTGTCACCCGCCTTGGGCCGGCCGTGCTCGTTGAGCCCGACCCACGCCGTGACCCCCGGCATCCCGACCGCACCGAGATAAGCCGACAGCGGCACGAAACCCGGATCGATCTTGCGCACGCCACCGCCATTGCTGCTGCCGTAGAGTTGCCACCCCGTGCGGGTTTCGACGAAATCGCCGACCTGGTACTTGTCGTGGCGCGATTCGATCACCTCGCCCACCGCGGTGCCGACCATCACGTCGCCGAGCACCGCCTTCGCCGCGTACGACTTGGCGTCGTCCATGCGTCCCCGCATGTAGGGGTCGAGCGAGAGGTAATGCGCGCGCATCACGAACTCGCCTTCGCCCGCCTTGGGGATGTCGGATTCGACGATGCGGAAATGACTCTCTTCGACCAGGCCGTGCGGGCGGGCCGCAAGCAATACTTGCAAGTTCTTCACGGTGGAACTCCAGAATGAATGGTTGACGTAGTGAACCCTCAATCGGCGCGGCGGTCAAGATTCGTTTTATACTGGCAACGCCGGCGGGGGGAAATCCGGTGCGTGGCGTTTGATATCAGGAGGATTCCCGATGAAAATTCATGCGGTGGTGGCGGCAGCAGCGATGCTGGTCAACGCCGCGCTGGCGACCGCAGCGCCGGGGCAGCCGTATCCCGAGAAAACGGTGAGAGTATTGGTCGGACTCGCGGCTGGCGGCGGCACGGATACCGTCGGGCGGGTCATGATGCAAAAGTTCGCGGACGTGTTCGGGCAATCGTTCGTCGTCGACAACCGGCCCAGCGCCGGGGGCAACGTCGCGGGTGAACTTGCCGCGCGCGCCGCGCCGGATGGCTACACGTTGCTGGTGGTGACGCCGACGCATGTGGTGAACCCGAGCCTGTACCGCAATTTGCATTACGATATCATCAGGGATTTCGCGCCGGTCGGGCTGATGGTGTACGCGCAATATTTTTTATCGGTGAGCAATGCGCTGCCGGTCACCTCGCTCAATGATCTGCTTGCATTGGCGAAAAGCCAGCCGCAGCGGCTGACTTATGCGTCTTCCGGAATCAGCGGCACGAATCATCTGGCCGGCGAACTGTTCAAGACCATGGCGGGAATCGAAATGGTCCATGTGCCGTACAAAGGCGGCGGCCTTGCCCTCAGTGCGCTGATTTCCGGGGAGGTGCAGGTTTCATTCACCAGCAGTGTCGCCATTGCCCATGCCAAGGCCGGCAGGGTCAGAATTCTCGCCTCGACGGGGACAAAACGCACGGCCGTCGCACCGGAAATTCCGACGATCGCGGAGTCAGGCGTGCCGGGCTACGAAGTGAGCGGGTGGTACGGCCTCGCCGCGCCGGCCAAAACACCGGCTGCGGTCATCGAGCTCCTCAACGTCACCATGAACCGTGTGCTGCCTGAATTGCGCGAACGTTATTTCAATCTCGGAATGGACCTCGGCGGCGGCACGCCGGCGGAGTTCGGCGCGTTCCTCAAAAGCGAGCTCGAAAAATGGGCGCGCGTTGTGAAAATCTCCGGCGCAAAAATTGAATGATCGCAACAATTCAAAGGACGAAACGAAATGGCTGAAGCAACAAACAACACTGATGCCCGTCTCCCATTCACCGGCGTGGTGGTTCTCGACCTCACGCTGGCGCGCGCCGGCCCCACGTGCGTGCGGCACCTCGCGGACTGGGGCGCCGACGTGATCAAAGTCGAAGCGCCCACGACGATGGGTGAGGATGTCATCGGGCGGCGGCATGGATCGGACTTCCAGAATCTCCACCGCAACAAGCGCGCGATCCGGCTCGATCTGAAATCCAAAGCAGGATATGCGGTCTTCCTGCGGCTGGTCGAACGCGCCGACGTGGTCGTGGAAAACATGCGGGCCCCGGTCAAGGACCGTCTCAAAGTAAGCTGGGACGATCTTAGAAAAATCAATCCGCGCCTGGTCTACGGCAGCATCAGCGGTTTCGGCCAGAGCGGCCCGTATCGCGAACGCGGCGGCGTGGACCAGATCGCGCAGGGCCTCGGCGGCCTCATGTCCATCACCGGATTTCCGGAACAGGGCCCGGTGCGCGTGGGCATTCCGATTTCGGATCTCACCGCGGGCAACCTGCTGGCGTTCGGCATCGCGATGGCGCTGTTCGACCGCAGCCGCACCGGCAAAGGCCGCTGGGTACACACCAGCCTGCTTGAATCGCAGATCTTCATGCTCGATTTTCAGGCGTCGCGCTATCTCGTCAAGGGTGAGGTCGCAGGACAAGCCGGCAACGATCATCCGACGTTCGCGCCGACCGGTGTTTTTCCCACCAGCGACGGGTATATGAACATCGCGGCCAGTTCAGGTCGCCTGTGGGAGCGGCTCTGCGATACCCTCGGCAAGCCGGAATGGAAAACCAAGCCGGAGTGGGCGACGGGAGTCGGGCGCCTGAAACAGCGCGCCGAACTCAATGCAGCGGTCGCGGAGATTACGCGGCAAAAACCCTCGGCTCATTGGGTCGAGTTATTCGAAGCGGCCGGCATTCCGGCAGGCCCCATCAACACCATCGACAAGGTATTCGCGGACCCGCAGGTGCAGCATCTGGGTATGGGCACGCCGGTGCATTCGCCGCTGTTTGGCGACACCCGCTTCGTGGCCTCCCCGCTCAACGTCAGCGGCGCGTCGCGGAATATTCGCAGCAACACGCCGGAGCCCGGCGCACACACGGACGAAGTACTGCGCGCCGCCGGCTACTCAATTGAAGAAATCGAAAAACTGCGCGCCGGCGGCGTGATCTGACCGGTTTTCAGGTTCTCAGCTTTTCATTGAAAAGCGCGAGGGTGCGTGACCACGCCAGTTTGGCGGCGGCTTCGTCATAGCGGGGTGTCGTGTCGTTATGAAAGCCGTGATTGGTGTCCGGATACATATGCATTTCGTACTTCACGCCGTTCGCCTTGAGCGCAGCCTCATAGGCAGGCCAGCCCTTGTTAATGCGGTCGTCCAGCGCCGCATAGTGAATCAGAAGCGGCGCTTTGATCTTCGCCACATCCGCCGCTGCGGGCTGGCCGCCATAGAACGGAACTGCTGCCGCCAGATCCGGAATCCGCACCGCCAACGCATTGACCGTGGTTCCACCGAAGCAGAAGCCCACGGCGCCGATTTTTCCCGTGCACTCCGGGCGTGCCTTGAGAAAACCGGCACCTGCAAACAGATCTTCGAAGCGTTTTGCAGCATCCAGCTTGGCAAACAGCTCCCTCGCCTTGTCTTCGTCGCCCGGATAACCGCCGACGGGCGTTAAGGCGTCCGGCGCGAACGCCACGTAATTTTCCACCGCGAGGCGGCGCGCGACGTCCTCGGTATACGGATTGAGGCCGCGGTTCTCGTGTATGACCAGCACGCCGGGCAATTTGCCGCGGGCGTTCGCCGGCCGCGCGAAGTAGCCGCGCATGGTTCCCGTGCCCTGCGGCGACGGGTAGGTCAGATATTCGGTCTTGATCCGGGCGTCGTTCGTAGCGACCTGCTGGGCAAGCGCAAAATTGGGCCTGAGGCTTTCCAGCATCGCCGCCGCGGAGAAGCCGCCTACCGCGTATTTCGCGGCACGATCCAGAAAATCCCTGCGGTTGAGCGTACCGTGAACGTAACCGTCAAACAGATTGAGAACGTCCTGCGGGAAATCGCTCGCTTTTTTTCGTTCCATGGCAGTTACTCCTTCGGGTAGAGGGGGGTGTTTTCCACAATCGGCTATAAACACGGGCGGGCGGTATCTTATTCCACCGCGCGCGCGGCGTCACCGAAATCCTGGGCGTAGGTCGGGGTACGCGCAGTGTTCCCCGACATCCCCCAAACGTCAGGTAGCCGCTGCTGCGGCAACCTGACCTACGCTGCACCCGCGTCGTTACCGTCAGCGGGGGCGCGGCAGCTTCGCATTGCGCCGGATTCCGGCGCCGCAGGAGCGCTTCCGAATCAGGGGAGCTTGACCGCCTGAATACTGGCCTTGGTGCCGAAACCGACCGTCATCGGGAACGACACGAAATGGCCGCGGGAGGTCATGTTGTCGTCGTGGGCCGCGAAGGCGAAGTTGTAGACCTTGCCTTCCTTCAAGGCCTTGTCGTCAGCATTGGTCAAGTTGAGCGGGCGCGCCCATACGAGCGTCCACATGCCATCCTTCCAGATGCCCTTGACCTGCTTGTTGTCCGCGGCCGACCCCGCAGCGCCTTCCCGGCTGATCAAGTACTGAGGAAGCAGGTCTCCTTCCTTCCAGCCGGCGTTGGGATCAAACGCAACCGCATTCTGCCCCTGCACCAGCGCGGTCGGCATCTTGCGGATGTCGTCGAGCGCGAGCGCCTTCTTCCCGGCAGTCTTCGTGCTGTCGTACATGAACTTCGGCAGCTTGGTCTTCGGGTCGAGGTTAGAACTGAACGGGTTCTTGCCCGCGTCGAAATTGCGATACTCAAGCACGTAGCCGTCGTCCGCCATGCCGACCGGATTGGAACGGTGGGCGCGCCACTGGATCAGGTCGAGAAAACCCCCGGCCGCCTTGATCTTCGCAATCTCGTCCAGACTCTTGCCCTGGTCCCATGACGCGAGCGCGTCGGTGCGCGTCGACGGCAGGTACTTGCGAACGTCAGCCTTCTTCAGCGCACTGAGCAGCGGATTCGCCTGAACCTCGGCGGTGGTCGCCTGTTTCGGGGCGTCGCGTTCGCCGTTGTGGCACGTGAGCCAGCAGCCCTGCTTTGCGAAACCCGCGACCGATCCGTCGTCGATCATCACCGACATGCGGTCTTCATAGATAGCCGGTTGCTCGCCCTTGCGGACGGCGGCGGCCAGCCTCTGATTGCCGTACGGTTTCCATTCCTTGCCGTCGAAGCGCAGGGCCGGATACGCTTCGCCCGGATGCGCGTTGCGGGTCTTCCACTGGAAGCGGAAATAGGCATTATCGTTGTCATAGGCGACCTGGAAGGCCAACGGGATGGAGCCGTTCTTGCCGTCGATCGGCGTGGGTTCCAGCCTGTTTGCCTTGACCAGCGCGTTGCCCTTCTGCGTCTCCTGGCCCTTGTGACAGGTCACGCAGGCTTCGCCTGCGCTGACCGGCGTGGCTCCCGGGTGATCGGAACTGCGCAGCCACTGATACGTCGATTGGGCCGGATAAAACAGCGTCACATTCGCGACTGGGACCTTCGACCAGTCGATCTTGGCCGGATCGGCGGCCATTGCAGGCGCGGCGGCGAACGCCGCTACAGCCAATACCATTGCGGTAATCTTCACTATGTTCTCCTGACATTGACGTTGTTAACTGGACGAATCCTAAAGGATCGACGAATTTGTATATTGATTCAGGTCAACACCGGGTAATTTGCCGTATGGCGGTCAGCGAAGGCGAAGCGTCGAAGCACGGCAACGCATTGAATTCGCTGGACCGTTCATGTTTCGACTTCACTGCGCTACGCTCAACACGACTTCGCTGTGAAGTTGCGCCGGCATTCGCGGCATTAACCAACACCCTGCTTGGGGTGCCGACCGTTCGAGGGTAAGTTCAATCCGCGGCTAAGTCTTCGGGCGCAAGCCCGCGGCCAGGCGTTTATTCTTCGCCAGATTGCGCAGTTCGGTCTTCCTCTGTAGAAAGCAGGCCGAACAAATCCACCGGTTGGTGCCGATTTTACGGAACTCGCCGACCGCCCAGTGGCTGCCGGTGCTGCAGAATCTCTTGTTGACTTCGCCGACCATGTTTTTCTTCCTAGCTCACAATACTCGGGCGCCCGGGACCGGCAGCGATTCCCGGGCCGGGGAACGCGCAAACACCGCTATTCTACACGCGTAGCCCGGTGCCGCGGGCCTGCGCTAGCGCTGGATGCTAACTTCGACGTTGTCGATGAGCCGCGCGCGGCCCAGGCGCGCCGCGGCGAGCACCACCAGCTTGCGGTCGCCCTGCGCCGGCGGCTGCAGATCGCTCTGACGGCGCACCGCGATATAGTCGGGCTTCCAGCCGTGATGCGCGAGCGCGGCCATCACGTCGAGCTCGATGGGCTGGTAGTCGCGCGCGCCGGCCGCAATCTCCTCGCGCGCCTGGCACAGCAACTGGTACAGGCGCGGCGCCTCGCGCCGCTCCGCGGGCGACAAATAGTCGTTGCGCGAGGACAGCGCGAGCCCATCCCCGGCGCGCACCGTTTCGGCAAGTATGATTTCGATCGGCAGCGCGAACTGGCGCACCATGTTGGTGAGCACCAGGCACTGCTGGTAATCCTTCTTGCCAAAGATCGCCGAGTGCGGCGACACCATGTTGAAGAGTTTCAGCACCACCGTCGCGACGCCGCGGAAGTGCCCGGGGCGCGCCGCGCCGTCGAGGATGTGCTGCAGATCCGAGGGTTCGACGACATAAGTCTGCAGTTCAGGATAGATCTCGCGCTCGTCGGGCACGAATACGACGTCAACTCCCGCATCGCGCAGCTTCGCGCAGTCGGCCTCGAGCGTGCGCGGGTAGCGCTCGAAATCCTCCTGCGGGCCGAACTGCAGGCGGTTGACGAAAATGCTGACCACCGTGCACGCGGCACGCGGCTTCGCGATCTTGATCAACTGAATGTGGCCGGCGTGCAGATTGCCCATCGTCGGCACGAACACGTTGTTCGGCTCGTGCTGCAGGCGCAGGCGCAGGGCATCGACTGAGTGAATGAGATCCATGGCCGGATGCGGGAGGCTAGAACGAGTGCTCGGGCCCCGGATAGGTCCCGGCCTTGACTTCCTTGACGTAGGCTTCGATCGCGCCCTGAATGCTGCCCGCGCCGCGCAGAAAGTTCTTCACGAACTTTGCCTTCTTGCCCGGGAACACATCGAGCATGTCGTGCAGCACCAGCACCTGCCCCGCGCAGCCCGCGCCGGCGCCGATGCCGATGGTCGGCATGCTCAACTGGGCGGTGACTTCGCGCGCCAGCGCGGCCGGAATCAGCTCGAGCACCAGCATGCCGGCGCCCGCATCCTGCAGCATCTTCGCATCCGCAATCAGCCGCTGCGCCTGGGATTCGCTCCTGCCCTGCACGCGGTAGCCGCCGAACTGGTGCACCGACTGCGGCGTGAGCCCGAGATGGCCGCACACCGGAACGCCGCGCGCGGTCAAAAACGCGATGGTCTCGGCCATCGGCTCGCCGCCTTCGATCTTGACCATCTGCGCGCCGGCCGCCATCAGCTGCGCGGCGTTCTCGAATGTCTGCGCCGGGCTCAGCTGGAAAGTTCCGAACGGCATGTCGGCGATGACGAACGCACGCTTGGAGCCGCGTGCCACGCATGCCGTGTGGTAGATGACGTCGCGCAGCGTGACCGGCAGCGTGGTGTCGTGCCCCTGCAGCACCATGCCGAGCGAGTCGCCGATCAGCAGCGTGTCGACGCCCGACGCATCGAGCAGCGCCGCGAAGCTCGCGTCGTAGCAGGTAAGCATCGTGATCTTCCCGCCGTCCTGCGCCATCTTGTGCAAAGCAGTCAGAGTAGTTCGCATAGGAATTTACGCACCCAGGTTGAAAAATTCACGCGCACCGCGCATCGCATTGATGCGCTCCAGCAACAGTTCGAAGTCGCGCGGCGAATCGACAAAATTCAGGTTTTCCGAGTTCACGATCAGCACCGGCGCCGCGTCATACTGGTAAAAAAACCGCGCGTAGCTCTCAGCCAGACGCAGCAGATAATCTTCCGATAACGTGCGCTCGTAGCTCACGCCGCGGCGCCTGACGCGCTCGATCAGCGTCTCCGTCGAGGCCTGTAGATATATCACAAGATCGGGGGTCGCTGCTTGCGGCTTCAATTGCGCATAGATCTGCTGGTAGAGGCGCAGCTCGTCGTCGTTCAGCGTCAGGCGCGCGAACAACGGGTCCTTGTCGAGCATAAAATCGGCGATAGTCGCGCGCCTGAAGAAGTCAGCCTGGCTCAATTCGCGCACGTGATTCAGGCGCTGGAACAGGAAAAACAGCTGGGTGGGCAACGCATAGCGGGCGGGGTCCTGGTAGAAACCGGCCAGAAACGGATTGGCGGCTGGGTCCTCGAGCAGCACCGCGCTGCCGCTGCGCTCGGCCAGCAGGCGCGCGAGGCTGGTCTTGCCGGCGCCGATCGGGCCCTCGACCACGACATAACGGCACTTTTCCGGCAGCCCCGTCATGCCGCTGCCGCGAGTCGAATCACACCGCCGGCGTCGACGGCGCGCAGCAACTCGGCAACCGTGCCACGGCCGGGGATCACGCAGCGCGGCGCGATTTCAGCCAGCGGCAGCAGCACGAAGGCGCGCTCGTGCAGGCGCGGATGCGGGATCGTCAGGCCGTGCTCGTGCAATTGCCGGTCACCGTACAGCAGCACGTCGAGGTCCAGCGTGCGGGGCGCGTTCAGAAATTCGCGCACGCGGCCGTGACGGCGTTCGATTGCCAGCAAGCCATCCAGCAACGCGCGCGGCGCGAGAGTGGTTGCTAGCGCCGCCACCGCATTGATGAAGTCGGGCTGGTCGGCGTAGCCGACCGGCGCGCTGCGGTAAAGCGACGAGCGCACGGTCACGCGTGTCCCAGGCAGCGTGCCGAGGGCGGCGAACCCCGCTTTCACCTGCGTCGCGGGGTCGTCGAGATTGCTGCCCAGCGCGACAAATGCGGTTTCCGGTTTCAAGCTGCCCCGATTCCGGTGGCTGCCACCGCGGCCGGCTTTTTCTTGCGCCGCGGCCGGCGGCGTTTCTTGCCGGCGCCCGCGGTCTCCTGGATCAACATGCCGGTGCGGGCCGCCTCGTCGGCGTGCTGGAACTTTTCCCACCAGCTGCCGATTTCGGCATCGAGCTCGCCGCTTTCGCAGCGCAACAGCAGAAAATCATAGCCGGCGCGAAATCGCGCGTGCTCGAGCAGATGGTGCGGACGCCGTCCCGAGCGGTTGAGAAAGCGCGGCTGCAGCGCCCAAATCTCTTTCATGTCGCCGCCGTAGCGGCGGGGTATCGCGAGCTTCTCGGCCTGCAACTGGCCTACCTGGTCCATCGCCTGAAACAGCGCCGGCATGGTATTCATGCCGCGCGCCTCGGCCTGTTTCCACGCCGCCAGCACCTCCTGCCACAGCAGCGCCGCGAACAGGAACCCCGGCGAAATCGGCTTGCCCTCATTGATACGCTTGTCGGTATTCTCCAGCGCGCGCATCACGAAGCGCTCGCCGAGCGGTTGCTCGAGGATCACATCGAGCAGCGGCAGCACGCCGTGATGCAGGCCCTCCTTGCGCAGGCGCCGCACGCCTTCCGCGGCGTGTCCCGACAGCAAAAGCTTCATCATTTCGTCGAACACGCGCGCCTGCGGCACGTTCTGCAGCAACCCCGCGAGCGCGCGGATCGGCTTGCGCGTCCGCGGCTCGATTTCGAATCCGCGCGAGGCTGCAAACCGCACCGCGCGCAGCATGCGGACCGGATCTTCACGATAACGCTGTACCGCATCGCCGATCATGCGCAGCCGGCGCGCCTTGAGGTCGGGAACACCGTGATGATAGTCGAGCACTTCCTCGCGCACCGGATCGTAGAACATCGCGTTGATGGTAAAGTCACGCCGCCGCGCATCATCCTCGAGACTGCCGAACACGTTGTCGCGCAGGATACGCCCGTGCTCGTCGGTGGTCTGCCGCTCGTCGGTGCCGCTGTCAGCGCTGCCGCGAAAGGTCGCCACTTCGACGGTTTCGGCTCCGCACATCACGTGCACCAGGCGAAAGCGGCGGCCGATGATGCGCGAGCGCCGGAACAGCGCACGCACCTGCTCCGGGCTCGCGCTGGTCGCAACGTCGTAGTCCTTCGGCTCTCTGCCGAGCAGCAAGTCGCGCACCGCGCCGCCGACCACGTAAGCGGAATGGCCATGCTGCTGCAGCGTCGTGCACGTGGTCACCGCGCAGCGGCTGATGCGCTCGCGCGCGATGCGGTGAATTTTGAGCGGGATGACTTTGGACGGCGCCGGCCGGAACAGCCGGCCCGAGAAAACCCTGCCGAGAAATTTTCGAATCATGGCCTTAAAGGCAAATTAAGCGGCACGCCCCTTGGCGTGTCCGCTTCAATTTGCGCGCCCGAATTATATAACGGGCAGGAAGTGCGCATCCGGCCCGCTGCCAAACGCACGCACGCGGCAGCCGTAAAGGTCCTCCAGCCGCTCGGGCAGCAGCAATTCGGCCGCCGCCCCCGCCGCATGACGGCCGTCGCCATAGAGCATCAGCACCCGGTCGCAACGGCTGGCGTAAGCCAGGTCGTGCAGCACCAGCAGCACTGCCTTGTCCGCGCCGCGCGTGGCAGCGCGCACCAATTCAATCGTCTGCAGTTGGTGGCGCAGGTCGAGGTGCTGCAACGGCTCGTCGAGCAGCATGAACGGCGGATTCTGCGCCCACAACTGCGCGAGCCGCGCACGCTGGCGCTCGCCTCCCGACAGCGTGCCGTAGGCTTGCGCCGCAAGCGGCTCGAGGTCGAACGCGAAAATCGCGCGCGCCGCGGCCTCTTCATCGGTCGCATCCCACCCGAACAGCGAGCGCGCGTGCGGGTAGCGGCCGAGCATGACGTAATCCGCGAGCGTGCCCCAGAACTCCTGGTCTTCGCGCTGCAGCAGGATGCCGAGGGTGCGGCGGAGGCTGCGGCGCGAATAATCCGCGAGCGGTTTGCCGGCGACGCTGACGCGCCCCGCCACCGCGGGCGCGAGCCCGGCGAGCGCATGCAGCAGCGTCGTTTTGCCGCTGCCGTTGCAGCCGAGCACCGCCCACAACTCGCCCGGTGCGACCGTGAGGTCAAGATCGCGGCACAACGTCCGCATGCCGGCCGCAATCGTCACACGTTCGGCGTGCAGCATCACGGCTTGCGCGACAACAAAAACAACAGCACCGGCACGCCGAGCAGCGCGGTGAACACGCCGACCGGCAGTTGTTGCGGCGCCCACACCGTGCGCGCGAATGTATCGGCGAGCACGACGAAGCTGCCGCCGGCGAGCGCGGACGCCGGCAGCAGCCGGCGGTGATCGTTGACGCCCGTGAGGCGCAACGCGTGCGGCACCATCAGCCCGACGAAACCAATGCTGCCGCCGAGCAGTACCGCCGCAACCGTCGCGAGCGCCGCACCGAAGTACAACGCCGCCTGCAATCCGCTCACCGCGACTCCGAGCGCGCGCGCCTTGAGCGCGCCGAGCGCAAGCGCATTGAGGCTGCCCGACCAGAATGTGAATACCAGCAGCAACAGCGTGAGCAACAGCCATGCGGCGCCGCTGTGATCCGCGTGCGACAGGTCGCCCATCAGCCAGAACAGCATGCCTTTCAACTGCGCCTGCGGCGCGAGCACGAGCGTGAGGCTGATCAGCGCGCTGAAGCCCGCCGACAACACGACGCCGGTCAGCAACAGCCGGTGCAGGTTCCAGTCGCCGGCGCGGAAGCTCAATGCGAATACGATCGCGATTGCGCCCAACGCGCCCACCAGTGCGGCCAAGTTGGTGAACACCAGCCCGGCGCCGACCAGCAATGCACTCAACGCACCGAGCGCAGCACCCCCCGATACGCCGAGGATGTACGGATCGGCAAGCGGATTGCGCAGCAGCACCTGCAGCAACACGCCCGCGCTCGCAAGCAGTCCGCCGCAGGCGAACGCCGCCAGCGCGCGCGGCAGCCGCAGCCGCCAGATCACGTCCTGCACGATGCCGGGGACCGGAAAGAACAGGCTGTCGAGAACCTGCACGACGGAAATCGGGAAGGTGCCGAACAGCAGCGCGATGAACAAACTGCCCGCGGCCACGGCCAGCATTACGGAAAAAAGCAGCGAGCGGGACAGGGAGTGTCCCCTCGCCCCGCTTGCGGGGAGAGGGCTAGGGTGAGGGGGAAGTTTGTCGACCGCTTTCACGCTTTGCAATTGTTTGTTTACGCGTTACTGCAGACTGATTATCGGCCAACCGTGTTTCACGGCGTGCGCGCGCAGCGTATCGTCCGGATCGACCGCGACCGGATGGGTGACGCGCGCGAGCAGCGGCAGGTCGTTCAACGAATCGCTGTAAAACCAGCTCTGTGAAAATGATGCCAGCGACTGCCCGCGCCCGGCGAGCCAGTCCTCCAGGCACGTGACCTTGCCCTCGCGAAAACACGGCGTGCCGGTCACGGCACCGGTGAACTCGCCGCCGACCTGCGCCGGCTCGGTCGCGATCAGGTGGTCGATGCCGAATTCGCGCGCGATCGGCGCGGTCACGAAACTGTTGGTCGCGGTCACGATTACGCGCAAGTCGGTCCGATGGCGCTCGATCAACTCCTGGGCGCGCGGCCGCACCAGCGGCAGGATTTTCTGTTGCATGAACTGGCGGCGCCAGGCGTCGAGCACGTGCCGCGGGTGGCGCGACAGTGGTTTCAGCTGGAAATCGAGAAATTCGTGGATATCGAGGATGCCTTGCTTGTACTGCTCGTAGAAAGTCCCGTTCCGCGCCTCGTAAACTTCGCGGTCGAGCACCCCCTGCTCGATCAAAAACTGCGCCCACTCGAAATCGCTGTCGCCCGACAGCAAGGTGTTATCGAGATCGAAAAGCGCGAGATTCAATCAGGCCTCCCGGGTTTCCAGCAGCTCGCGCAGCAGCGGCAGCGTGATCGCGCGCTGGGTCTCCAGCGAATAGCGGTCGAGCGCATCGAGCAGCGCGAGCAGCGACGGCATGTCGCGCCGCGCGTGGCGCAACAGGTACGCGGTGACCTCCGGCGCGAGCCGCAGGCCGCGCGCATCGGCATGGCGGTGCAGCGCCGTGGATTTTTCCTCGTCGCCCAGGGCGTGCAACTGGTAGACGAGTCCGGCCGCAAGCCGTGTCACCAGATCGGCGCGCAGCCGCAGTTGCGCGGGCGCAGCGTTGCCGCTCACCAGCAGCGCGCCATGGCCACCGCGGATCTGGTTATGCAGGTTGAACAACGCGATCTGCGCTTCGGCACCGAGCAGATGCACGTCGTCTGCCGCGCACAGCACGTCGCCCGCGGCGTCTATGACCTGCGTCTGAGCATCGAACCATAGCGTGCGCCTGCCGTTGCGCCGCGCGGCGGCGATTACCGCGCGCAACAGATGGCTGCGGCCGCTGCCCTCGGCGCCCCACACGTAGATGAAGCGCTCGTTGCCGGCGCTGTTCGCCAGCGCGTCGAGCGCGGCCACCAGCTCGGCGTTGCGGCCCGGCACGAAGTTGTCCAGCGTCGGCGCGGGTGGCAATGCAATATCAAGCACGAGTTGCTTCATGGTTCAAAGGGCCGCAAACCGCGCCAAGTCTGTATTGAAGAAGCGTGGGACCATCAATTAATGTAAAATCCCGCTCGCTGCAGCAGACCTGCAATCGTCGGCAAGCGCATGAGATCGGCGGATTCGAAAATGGACGTTTCGGCAGGCGCTATCTTACCCCGCTGGAATCCTGGCGTCTGTCCGCCACGCCATAAGGGCGCACCGTGAGCACATCTGATCGTTCCAAATCACTGACCTATCGCGATGCGGGTGTCGATATCGACGCCGGCGACGCGCTGGTCGATAACATCAAGCCGTTCGCCCGGAAAACCCTGCGGCCCGAGGTGCTCGCCGGCATCGGCGGTTTCGGCGCGCTGTGCGGGATTCCCGCCAAATACCGCGAACCGGTGCTGGTTTCCGGCACCGATGGCGTCGGCACCAAGTTGAAGCTCGCCTTCGAGCTCGACCGCCACGACACGATCGGCATCGATCTGGTGGCGATGAGCGTCAACGACATCCTGGTGCAGGGCGCCGAGCCGCTGTTCTTCCTCGATTATTTCGCCTGCGGCAAGCTCGACGTCGCGACCGCGACGCAGGTGGTCAAAGGCATCGCCATTGGCTGCGAGCTGGCAGGCTGCGCGCTGATCGGCGGCGAGACCGCCGAAATGCCCGGCATGTATCCGGCCGGCGAGTACGATCTCGCTGGGTTCGCGGTTGGCGTGGTCGAAAAAAGCGCCATTATCGACGGCTCGACGATTGCCGCCGGCGACGCGGTGCTAGGGCTTGCCTCGAGCGGCGCGCATTCCAACGGCTACTCGCTGATCCGCCGCATCATCGCGCAGAACAAGATCGACCTGTCGGCGCAACTCGACGGTAAACCGTTAAGCGATCTGATCCTCGCGCCGACTCGCATCTACGTGAAACCCGTGCTGCAACTGATGCAACAAGTCCCGGTCAAAGGCCTCGCCCACATCACCGGCGGGGGGCTCATCGATAACGTGCCGCGCATCCTGCCCGCGCACCTCACGGCGCGGCTCGAGCGCGCGAACTGGCCGCAGCCGCCGTTGTTCGAGTGGTTCCAGCAGCAGGGCAATGTTGCCAACGACGAGATGCTGCGCGTATTCAATTGCGGCATCGGCATGGTGGTGATCGTAGCCAGCGAACACGCGCGGCAGGCGGGCGATCTGCTGCGCGCAGCAGGCGAGGCCGCGTGGCGGATTGGGACTGTCCGGACACGCGCGGCCGGCGAGGCGCAAACCGTCGTGGTATGAAAAAAATCGTCATCCTCATTTCGGGGCGCGGCAGCAACATGCAGGCAATCCTCGCCGCGCGGCTGCCGGTCACGGTCGCCGCAGTGATCAGCAACGAACGCGATGCCGCGGGTCTCGCGTTCGCGCACGGACACGGTGTCGCCACTCGGGTCGTCGAGCATCGCGCTTACCCCGACCGCGCCGGGTTCGAGGCCGCGCTGACGGGCGAGATCGATGCCTGCGCACCCGATCTCGTCGTGCTCGCCGGCTTCATGCGCATCCTTGGCGATGATTTCGTCAGGCATTACGCCGGGCGGCTGCTGAACATACACCCGTCGCTGCTGCCGGCATTTACCGGACTGCACACGCATCGCCGCGCGCTCGAGGCCGGCGTCAGGATTCATGGCTGCACCGTGCATTTCGTGACGCCGCGGCTCGACCACGGGCCGATCGTAATCCAGGCCGCGGTGCCGGTGCTGACCGGGGACAGCGAAGACGCGCTCGCCGCGCGCGTGCTCGCGCAGGAGCACCGCATCTATCCGCAGGCGATCCGCTGGTTCTGCGAGGGCCGCCTCGAAATCACGCCGCATGAAACGGTTGCGCTCAACGCAGAACGCGCGGCCACCGGCGCACTAATCTCTCCCACGCTCGCACCATGATCCTGCGCGCGCTTCTCTCCATGAACCCCCAGAACGTAGGATGGGTTGAGGCCGTCAAGGCCGATACCCATCACCAACGCGCCGTTGATGGGTATCGCTGCGCTCAACCCATCCTACACTTCGCCTCTGTTCAAGGTCCGTGCGCAGTTTCGCGCCGAAACGGCTGGCTCGCGATGGCATTGGCCGCGCTCGCCGCGCTCGCACATGCCGGCGAGCCCGCGCCGCCCGCATCGATTGCGGCGAGCTACGACGTGTTCAGAAACGGCCTGCCCGTCGCGGTGGTGCAGGAAACGTTCGAGAAGAGCGGCGCCCGCTACCGGATCTTCAGCGAAAGCAATCCGGCCGGCCTGCTGGCATTGTTCGTGCGCACCAAGATCCAGATCCACAGCAGCGGCGCGGTGACGCCGGCCGGGCTGCGTCCCGAAAAGTTCGATTACGGGCGGCTCGACGATACGAGCAAGAACGTGAGCGCGGCGTTCGACTGGCGGGCGAAGCGGCTGCACCTGACTTTCGACGGCCGCAACGAAACCCTCGCGTTGCCCCAGGGCACGCAGGACCGCGTCTCACTCATGTATCAGTTCATGTTTCTGCCGGCCGAAAAATTTGGCAATCTCGCCTTCCATATGACCAACGGCAAGAAAATCGAGACTTACCGCTATCAACTGGCGGGCGCCGAAATGATCGATACGCCGCTCGGCACGATGCACACGCTGCGCCTCGTCAAGCAGCGCGAGCCGGACGACAATGCGGTCGAAGTCTGGCTTGCTCCCGAGCGGAAATTTTTTCCGGTCAAGCTGCTGATCGTGGAAAATGACGGCTCGAAATTCGAGCAAGTCATCACGCAGCTCGAATTCAAGTAGCGCCCGTGCCGGATTTCAATGCCATGCGCAAGCTCACGTACTTTGTGGCGCTGTCGCTGCTCGCGCACCTGGCGGGAATCTACGGGGTGCGGCTCGAGTTGCCCCAGCGCGTCGCTGAACCACTGCCCCTCGAAGTGCGGTTGCAGCCCGGCGTGCCGCCACCGCCGGTGCTGGTGCGGCCACGGCTTCAACCGCGCGTCGCTCCCCGTCCCGCGCCTATCGTCGCTGCGCCGATATTCAGTGCGACGCCGCAAATCGCTGCGGCACCGGTAGACGAGCCGGCGTCGCCAGCCATTTATGAGACGGCGGAGACCGCGCCGCCCCCGGTTGCGACCGCAGAAGTCGAGTCGCCCAGGGTTGCGCCACCCCTCGCAGCAAGCGAACCTGCACCGAAGCCCGCGCCGCTGCTGGCGCGGCGTCTGCCGCGCCGGGGCGAAATCACCTACGAGCTTTATCTCGGCGACAACAAGTTCAACGTTGGACGCACGCAACAGGCGTGGGAACTCAACGACGACAGCTACCGGCTGTCGAGCGTTTCCGAGACTACCGGCCTGGTTGCGCTGTTTGTCCGCCAGCGCATCGCCTACGAAAGCCGCGGCAAGCTGACTGCGCGTGGTTTGCGTCCCGAGCACTTCACCACGCAACGCGTGCGCTCGGGACGCAGCGAGGATGCCGCCGCCAACCTCGACTGGAACGCAATGACGGCGATGATAGGCAACCCGCAGATCAGTGTCACCCTGCCCGCCGAGGCGCAGGACCTGGTGAGCTTCATGTACCAGCTCGGGCTCATGCCGCTTGCGCCGGGGCGCATCGAGCTGCCGATCACCAACGGCTGGAAGCTCGAGCGCTACGAACTCGATATCGGCGGCGAGGAGCAACTGCAGACGCCGTTCGGGACGCTGCGCGCGGTGCCGGTCACGCAGGTGCGGCGGCCGGGCCAGGAAAGCATCGAGCTGTGGCTCGCCGCCGAGTACCGGTGGCTGCCCGTGCGCATCCGCTTTTTCGACCGCGAGGGCGAACCCTCGGGCGAGCAGCTGGTAAGCGACATCCGCGTCAGCGCCGATTGAAGATCAACTCCTTACTGCTCGCCGCGGCGGAAGAAGCGCTCGGGCGCATCCTGACGATGACCCAGCCGGCGGATGCCGTGCTGTCGGTTTATTTTCGCGCGCACCGCGAGCTCGGCCAGCACGACCGCGCGTTCATTGCCGAAACGGTATTCGGCGTGCTGCGGCGGCGCTACGGGCTCGAGCATCATACCGGTGCGGCCACGGCGCGACGGTTGCTGCTCGCCTACCTCAACCGCGTCCAGGGCATGAGCCTGCGCCAGCTCGAGCCGCTGCTGGACCGCGACGATGCGCAATGGGCCGCGGAACTCAAAGCGCGACCAGAACGTGCGTCTGCAAGCAGTGCGCAGGCCCCTGTTCCGTCCTCCGACGGCGCGCCGCTGTACGTCGCCGCGGAACTTCCGCCGTGGCTCACCGCGATGCTCGCGGCCGAAATGTCCGAAGACGAAATTCTCGCGCTCGGCCGCGTGCTGCAGCAACCCGCGCCGCTCGACCTGCGCGTCAATGCATTGCTCGCGACGCGCGAAAAAGTGCTGCGGCAACTCATCACCGAGGGCATCAACGCGCAGCCGACGCCGTATGCGCCGCTCGGCATCCGTATCGACGGCAATCCCGCGCTCAACCGCAATCCGCTGTTTACGAGCGGCAGAATCGAAGTGCAGGACGAAGGCAGCCAGCTGCTGTGTTATCTGCTGGCGCCGAAACGCCGCGAGATGGTGGTCGACTTCTGCGCCGGCGCCGGCGGCAAGACGCTTGCGCTGGGAGTCATGATGCAATCGCAGGGACGGCTGTATGCGTTTGACGTATCCGAGGCGCGCCTGAACAATTTCAAGCCGCGGCTCAAGCGCTCGGGGCTGTCCAACGTGCACCCGCAACTGCTCACCAACGAAAACGACCTCAAAGTGAAGCGGCTCGCGGGCAAGATCGACCGCGTGCTGGTCGACGCGCCGTGCAGCGGCTTCGGCACGCTGCGCCGTAATCCCGATCTCAAATGGCGTCAGGGCGAGGCGGGCATTGCGGAACTTGCAGCCAAGCAACGCGCCATCCTCACCGCCGCCGCGGCGCTGCTCAAACCCGGCGGGCGGCTGGTCTACGCGACGTGCAGTTTTTTGCGCGCCGAGAATCAGGACATCGTCGCCACATTCCTCGCCGCGCATCCGCGGTTCAGCCTGTTGCCCGCGAACCAGGTGCTCGCGCAGCAGCACATTGCGCTCGACACCGGCGAATTTCTGCAGCTTTATCCGCACCACCACGGTTGCGACGGTTTTTTTGCCGCCGTCATGGCGCGGGAGAAATGAAGCCGCACGTTCTGTCGCGATGTGCCGCGGGCGCGTTGCTGCTCCTCTGCGGCAGCGCGCAGGCGGCGCCACCGGTGCCCAACACCGGCGGCAGCGTGCAGTACGCATTCACGCCCGGCGGCGGCGCCGACGCCATGATCATCGCCGCGATCGCCTCCGCCCGCCAGCAGGTGCTGGTGCAGGCTTTCAGCTTCACCCACCGCCGCATCGCGGAGGCGCTGGTCAGCGCGCGCAACCGCGGCGTCGACGTGGCGGTGATCGCGGATCGCGACCAGACGCGCGCGAACGATTCGGCCGCATTCCGCAATATCATGCGCGCGGGCGTGCCGGTGCTGCTCGATTCGCTGCACGCCGCGGCACACAACAAGGTCATCGTGATCGACGCCGGCGCCCAGGAGTGCGCCGTGGTGACGGGCAGCTACAATTTCACCTACAACGCGCAACACCGCAATGCGGAGAATGTCGTGGTGCTGCGCGGCAATCCGCCGCTGTGCGCTGCCTTCCGCGACAACTGGCTGCACCACAAGGCACACTCGACTCCGCATCAGCGCTAGCATGCGGGCTGCGTGCTAGAATGATTTGCGACGCTTGCTGAGCCCTGCTCCATGACTACTCTCGAACCCTGGTTGCTGTCACTGTGGCAGGCCCTGCTTGATGCGCGCGTGCTACCGGTGATCGCGGTACTGCTGATCGCGTGGTGGGTCGGCCGCATGCTCGAAGCGCGCCTGCTGGCGGCACACAGCGTGGACATGACGCTGCGGGTGATGCTGACCAAGCTGCTGCGCGCGGTGCTGGTGCTGTTCGCGCTGCTGGTCGCGCTGCCGGCGGTCGGCATCGATCTGACGGCGCTTTCGGTGTTCGGCGGCGCGCTCGGCGTCGGTCTCGGCTTCGGGCTGCAGAAGATCGCGAGCAACTACATCAGCGGCTTCATCATCCTGCTCGACCGTTCGGTGAAAATCGGCGACCAGGTCAGCGTCGACAACCGGGTGGGCGAAGTCACCGCCATGACCTCGCGCTATGTCGTGGTGCGCAGCCTCGACGGCGCGGAAGCGATCATTCCCAACGAAACCATGATCACTTCGACGGTCGTCAACCACTCGTACAGCGACAGCAAGGTATGCGTGACTATCCCCGTGCAGATCAGCTACCGCAGCGATCTGGACGCCGCGACGCAGGTCCTGGTCGAGGCCGCGCGGGCGCATCCGCGCGCGCTGCAAGATCCCGCGCCCGGAGTGCTGATCATGGCGTTTGCCGATAATGGCATCAATCTCGAACTGGGCGTCTGGATCGACGATCCGGAACACGGCAAAGCCACGTTGCGCTCCGACATCTACCGTGTCGTGTGGCGGGAGTTCCAGGCCAGGAACATCGAAATCCCGTACCCGCACCGCGAAGTGCGTATGGTGGCCGATGCCGATTCCCGGCACGCCGCCGGCGAAACCCCGGCAGGCTGAAAATAAGCTATGTGAAACAAAGTAATAACACCTGCACGCAAATACTTGAAAAAGTTCAGTCGGGCGCCCGGAAATAGTACTTTGCGGGAGGGGGGTATTTCGGTAGACTTCCGCTCAGTCTAACCATTACTACATAACCCTATGTATTCAGGCCTGTTCGATCTCCCGTGGTGGGGCTACGTGGCCGCCACGCTGGTAATGACTCATATCACCATCGCGGCCGTCACCATCTATCTGCACCGCCACTCGGCGCACCGCGCGCTCGACCTGCATCCGCTGGTGAGTCACTTTTTCCGTTTATGGCTGTGGCTGACCACCGGCATGGCAACCAAGGAATGGACCGCGGTGCACCGCAAGCACCACGCACGCTGCGAGACGCCGGAAGATCCTCACAGCCCGCAGATCCTCGGCATCGGCAAAGTGATGTGGCAGGGCGCCGACCTCTACAAAGCCGAAACCAAAAACCACGACACGCTCGAAAAATTCGGCCAGGGCACGCCCGACGACTGGATCGAGCGCAACGTCTACACCGCGCACTCAGTGGCCGGCATCGCGATCATGATGATGGTCGATTTCGCGTTGTTCGGCTTCATCGGCATCACGATCTGGGCAGTGCAGATGATGTGGATCCCGTTCTTTGCCGCGGGCATCATCAACGGCGTCGGCCACTACTGGGGCTACCGCAACTTCCAGGCCGAGGACGCGAGCCGCAACATCGTGCCGTGGGGCATCATCATCGGCGGCGAAGAACTGCACAACAATCACCACGCCTACGCAACGTCGGCGCGGCTGTCGAGCAAATGGTGGGAATTCGATATCGGCTGGATGTACATTCGCATCATGGCGATGCTGGGCCTCGCGCGGGTGAAAAAAATCGCGCCCAAGATCAGTTTCACTCCCAAAGCGCAATGTGATCTGGAAACGCTGCAGGCCGTGATCACGCACCGCTACGATGTGCTGGCGAAGTACGCGCGCTCGCTCAAACGAACCTGTGCCGGGGAAATCAGGCAGCTCAAGGCAGCGCATGCCGTGCGCATCGATCGCCGTCTGCTCAAGCGCTTGCTGCACAGCGATGCGCAGAAGCTCTCCGCGCTTGAGCGCGAGCGTATGCGCGAAGTACTGAGCAACAGCCAGGTGCTCGACACCGTCAACTCGATGCGCCAGGAGCTTGCCGCGCTGTGGCAGCGCTCATCCGCCAGCAAGGATGAGCTGGTGCGCCAACTCGAAGACTGGTGCCACCGCGCCGAAGCCAGCGGCATTGTGGCGCTGGAGGATTTCTCCAGGCGTCTGCGCTGCTACCAGCTCGCGCAGACATAAACGCACAGCCGGTGAAAAAAGCCCGCTTCCGGCGGGCTTTTTTCCGCCAGGCATTGAACGGCGCTTTGCGCCCGTTCGTATGCCTGGAAATAAAGCGGCGGCCTTGCGCCGTCTGCTTTATTTGAGTTTGGTTTCTTTGTAGATCACGTGCTTGCGCGCGACCGGATCGAATTTCCTGATTTCCAGCTTGTCCGGCGTGGTGCGCTTGTTCTTGTTCGCCGTGTAAAAATGGCCGGTGCCGGCGGTCGATTCAAGCTTGATTTTTTCCCTCATGATCGATCTCCTATATTTTCTCGCCGCGGGCGCGCATTTCAGCGATCACGACGTCGATGCCCTTCTTGTCGATGGTGCGCAGCCCGTGCTGCGACACGCGCATCCGCACCCAGCGGTTTTCGCTCTCGATCCAGAATCGGCGGTATTGCAGGTTAGGCAGGAAGCGGCGATGTGTCTTGTTGTTGGCATGGGAAACGTGGTTCCCATGCTGCGGTTTCTTGCCGGTGATTTCACATACTCGTGCCATGATGCAACTCCAGATTCCGGAAAAGGCGCGATTTTACACTATTTTGGCGATTTGCGGCGCGGCTTGACTCCGCGCGCTCGACCGGACGGGACAACCGCCGTTCAATGCATGGTTTCTGCGGAGGCCAGGATCCGTTACCGGCTAATAGCACTTAGAGTAGCCTACTTCTATTCGGGAGTGACGAAGCCGATGGGCCGTTTTTTGGGCTCCGGAGGCGCCATCAATTGGCGGATTGCCGCGAAGACCTGCCGGAAACTTGCATCGGTCTTGGCTTCGAGTTCATCAAGTCGCCGCGAAAGCTCCTTGTTCGAGGCAAGAATGAGTCGCAGCCTCACGAACGCGCGCATGATCTCAATGTTGACGGCGATCGCGCGCGGACTGTTCAGCACGCTTGATAGCATGGCAACGCCCTGCTCGGTGAAGGCGTAGGGGACGCTCCGCCGGCCGCCCCAACTTGAGGTCACAAATTGTGACTTCAAGATTGCAACTTCTTGTTTATTCATCTGAAACATGAAGTCCGACGGAAACCGTTCGGGATTCCGCTTCACAGCCTGCAGCAGAACTTTGGTCGGGACCGCATACAGCGTCGCCAGATCGGCATCGAGCAATACCTTGTGGCCGCGCAAGACCAGGATCGCGCGTTCAATGCCATTGGTGGGAACCGTGGGCGATTTCATAAGGGACCAACTTAAAGCAGCCCGCGCTCCGCAAACGACAGCACGCCGCTGCCGGCCACGATAAAGTGGTCGAGCACGCGCACGTCGATGAGCGCGAGCGCCTGCTTCAATGCCTGCGTGAGCGTCTCGTCGGCGTGGCTCGGTTCGGCAACGCCCGACGGATGGTTATGCGCGAAGATTACCGCGCCGGCATTGTGGTGCAGCGCGCGCTTGACCACCTCGCGAGGGTAGACACTGGTCTGCGTGAGCGTGCCGCGAAACAGCTCTTCGATTCCGATCACGCGGTTCTGCGCGTCGAGAAACAGCGCGACGAATACCTCGTGCGGCAGTGCCTGCAGCCTGAGACGCAGGTATTCGCGCACTGCGGCGGGCGAATTGAGCGCGTTGCCGTTCGCGATCTTTTCCTTGAGCGCGCGCCGCGCCATTTCCAGCACCGCCTGCAGTTGCGCATACTTGGCCTGCCCGATGCCCGCGACTTCGCACAGGTCGCGCTCGCTTGCCGCGCACAGCGCCGAGAGCGAGCCGCAACGCGCGAGCAACTCGCGCGCAAGGTCGACCGCGCTCTTGCCGCTGATGCCGGTGCGCAGGAAAATCGCCAGCAGTTCAGCATCCGACAGCGCGTCCGCGCCCTTCGCCAGCAGCTTCTCGCGAGGCCTGTCGTCCACCGGCCAATCCAGAATAGCCATCGCTGCCTCCTTGCTGGCTTAACGCGCGAGGCTGGCGCCGGTCATCAGCCATAAGTCATAGTCCCCGCTCGTCCCCGGCTGCTCACCCGCGCCGACGGTTTTGTGTGTCGCATAAATGGTTTACACTCTAACGCTCGACTTACCGAACAGGCTGTATCCATGGCAGATATGCGGCAGCAGCGCGTTGTAGTCGGCGTCACCGGCGGAATTGCGGCGTACAAAGCGGCAGAGCTGGTGCGGCTGCTCGTCAAGGATGGCGTCGCGGTGCAGGTGGTGATGACGCAGTCGGCCTGCGGCTTCATCACGCCGGCCACCCTGCAGGCGCTGTCGGGCAAGCCGGTATTCACCGACATGTGGGATCCGCGGGTGGCCGACAACATGGCGCATATCGAGTTGTCGCGCGGCGCCGACCTGATCGTGGTCGCGCCCGCGACAGCCGATTTTATTGCCAAGCTCGCCAACGGCCATGCCGACGACCTGCTCTCGACGCTGTGCAGTGCGCGCGAATGCCCGCTGCTGGCAGCGCCGGCCATGAACCGCCAGATGTGGGAAAACCTGGCGACCCGGCGCAACATCGCGCAGCTCGCACGCGACGGCGTGGTAATCCTCGGTCCCGCCAGCGGCGATCAGGCGTGCGGCGAAACCGGCATGGGGCGCATGCTCGAAGCGCAGCAGATTTACGATGAGATCATTGCTTGCCTGCAGCCCAAGCTGCTCGCGGGTAAACAGGTTCTGATCACTGCCGGCCCGACTTTCGAAGCGATCGACCCGGTGCGCGGCATCACCAACCGCAGCTCCGGCAAAATGGGCTACGCAATCGCGCGCGCGGCGCTCGATGCCGGCGCACAAGTCACGCTGGTGTCCGGGCCGACGAGTCTCGAAGCGCCGGCGGCGGCAAAAATCGCACGCGTCGAGAACGCCAATGAGATGTTCGCCGCGGTGAAAAAACACGTGCGCGGCGCGGACATCTTTATCGGGGTCGCGGCGGTCGCCGATTATCGCGTCGCCAGTCCCAGCGAGCAGAAGATCAAACGCACCGCCGCCAACCTCACGCTCGAACTGGTGCCCAACCCCGATATCCTTGCCTATTGCGCCGGGCTGCCGAAGCCGCCGTTTTGCGTCGGCTTTGCCGCCGAAAGCCAGAAACTGCACGAGTTCGCGGACGCCAAGCGGCGCCGCAAAAAAGTGCCGCTGATGGTCGCCAATCTCGCGCAGGACGCGATCGGCGCCGACGACAACGAGATCACGCTGCTCGATGACAGCGGCACGCACACCTTGCCGCGTGCGCCGAAAACGGTGCTCGCGCGCCAGCTCGTCGCCTGTATCGCGAAGCTTTACCAAAGCCGGAAAAAGAAAAAGATTTAGCCCTCGACACTGGATTCGTACTTGGCGTCCACCTCTCCCCCGACCCCTCTCCGCCCGGCGGAGAGGGGAGCAGATAGTTCCTCTCTCCCTTCAAGGGAGAGAGGTTAGGAGAGAGGGTTGGTGTCCCCGCGGCAGGACGGTAGCGCTTTATGAAAAAACTCGACGTCAAAATACTCGACGCGCGCATGCGCGAGCAGCTTCCCCATTACGCCACGTCCGGCTCGGCCGGCCTCGACCTGCGCGCGTGCATCGATGCGCCCATTACCCTCGCGCCCGGACAAACCGAGCTGATACCGACCGGGATTGCGATCCACCTCGACGATCCGGGACTCGCGGCGATGATCCTGCCGCGCTCGGGGCTGGGCCATAAACACGGCATCGTGCTCGGCAACCTGGTCGGGCTGATCGATTCCGATTATCAGGGCCAGATCTTCGTTTCGACCTGGAATCGCGGCAACGCGCCGTTCGTGCTGAAGCCGATGGAACGCCTCGCGCAACTGGTCGTGGTGCCGGTGGTGCAAGTTGAACTGAACGTGGTCGACGACTTTGCCGCAAGCTCCCGCGGCGCGGGCGGCTTCGGCAGCACGGGGAAAGGGTAGTGATGAATGCAGGGTGCGCCCCGTCGTATTGGCGCTGAAGCTGCATGTCCAAGCCGCCGTCACGTGCCGTTTCCCCCGCCATCGTACTTTTCGCGCATGGCGCGCGCGATCCGCAGTGGGCACGGCCGTTCCGGAAAATCCAGCGCGCGATCGCCAGGAAAAAACCCGGCACCGCGGTCGAGCTTGCCTACCTCGAGATCATGGAACCGCTGCTCGCCGACGCCATCGCCAGGCTCGTGGCGGCCGGCCACCGACGCATCGTGGTCGCGCCGCTGTTCATGGCGCAGGGCGGGCATCTCAAGCGCGACCTGCCGAAAATCCTCGATGCGATACGCGCCGAGCACCGCGGCGCCGCAATCACGCTGCTGCCGGCGATCGGTGACGTCGGCGCGGTGCTCGACGCGATTTCGGACTGGCTGGTCGGCGCGATCCAGCGCTGAAACGTTAATGCCCGTAGCGGACTGAATCGATATGAACTTGCTGCGACATTTGCTTGCCGTGCTGCTGCTCGCCTTCTGCGGCGCGCCTGCGAGCAGTGAGCAGGGCTCCCGCTTGCGGGATGCGAACGTCCGCGAGTCTGGCGCAGCGCTGTCGAGCACAGGCGTGGCATCCGCCTCCGGGGTCACATCCCCTAAAGGGGCCCCTGTTCCGCCCTCCGGCGGCGCGCACGCCGCGGCCGATCAGGCGCTGCCCGAGCTCGTGCTCGAGATCAAGGGCCACAAGCTGACCGCCGAAGTCGCCGCCACCGAGCCGCAGCGCGCGACGGGTCTGATGTACCGGCGCATGCTGCCGGAGAATCGCGGCATGCTGTTCGTGTTTCCCTACGCCGCGCCGCAAAGCTTCTGGATGATGAACACCTACGTGCCGCTCAGCATCGCGTTTCTCGACGACACCGGCACCATCGTCAACATCGCCGACATGAAGCCGCTCACGACCAACTCGCACACCTCCACCAAACCCGCGAAGTACGCGCTGGAAATGAATCAGGGCTGGTTCGCCAAGCGCGGCATCAAGGCCGGCGCCCGGGTCGAGGGCATCACGCGCGCGCCGGAACCGCGATAAAAAAACGCCCGGCAACACCGGGCGTTTTTCGCGGCAGGAAGCGCGGACTCAGCCAAATACCACGGTCCTGAACAGACCGCCGCTCGCGGTCATGAAAAACAGCATCGGCAGCGACAGCGCGGTATTGGTGCGCGAAGCCAGAAACGCCGTGCGGCGCGCCACTGCTTTCTCGGCGTCGGTCGCAGACACCATGCCGAGTATCTTTTTCTGATTCGGCCAGATCAGCACCCACACGTTGAACAGCATGATGGTGCCGAGCCAGGCGCCCATGCCGATCGGATAGTACGCGGGCTTGAGGAACAGGAACGCTTCGTGGAAGTGCGAGCCCAGCAACGATGCGCCCGCCAGCCACGTTACGAGCGCGGCCCAGCGGAAATAGAACAGCGCGCGCGGCGCGACGTGCTTGGTGATCCCGGCGCCGGTGCTGTCGGCGGCGGCAGCCTTCAGCGCATCGACCTGCACGAAGTTGAAGTAATACAGCAAACCGATCCACATCACGCCGGCCAAGACGTGCAACCAGCGGCCCAATCCGAGTTGTATGAAGTCCATGGTTTACCCCAGCGCGTATTTGACGATGTTATAGAGGATCAACGTAAGGATGAGGCCGGATATTACCGTGCCCCATAATGAATCGAGCGGATTTTTCATGGTTCCCCCACTTGGCAAGGAATTTATAGAACGACAGGAGCGGTGATTCTAGACCAATTCAAATCGTGCCGCAATGTTGAGTAAATTGGTCGCCTATTGGGGGGTGGCCGCACGTGCTCGCACGCAGGCTACGGGGCACGAATCGGGACGCAGGGCGCCCGGAGGCTACGCCGCAGCCAGACCGCCGGTTTCGACCGCGACGATGGCCTTCGCCTGGTTCATGTCGCCGGCATATCCCGCGGCGAACAAGCAGCATGCGAGCTGATTGACCAGCGGCAGCGGGATCGGTACTTCGCCCGCGAGCGCGTGCCGGATCCACGCCGCGGTGGCAACCGCATCGACGCCCGGGGTTTGCGCGGGTGCGAAGGTGAGCGGCCCGGCTTCCGCCTCGAACAACACCCGCACTTCGCCGCTGCAAACATGTTCCAGCTGCGGGCGGCATTTCGGATCGGCAAACGGTTCGCCTTCGGTGCTGCGCAACAACAGCGCATTCGCGCCGGTTTCAACCAGCGCCCCGCGCAGTATCTCGAGCAGCAATGGGTGGCGTGCGCTCACAAGCCGCAGGCTCTCGCCGCCGAACGGGTCGATCAGCCTGGCAACGACGTGCGCGATCGAGCGCACACCCAGCCGTCCGCGCAGGCTCAGCGTGGCGGCAAGGCCGGGCGCCAGTACCGCGGTCGGCACGAACGCGATGCCGCTCGCATCGAGCGCGTCCTGCGCCTGTGCCGGAGTCGCGCACGGCATCACGCCCAACTCGCGGAATATGTAGGCGCTCGCAATGCAGCCGCTGCCGTTGAGCACGCCGTGCACCAGTACCGGCACGCCGAAGCGCTGCAGCAGCAACGCCAGCAGCGGCAGCAGGTTGGGCTGCTCCCGCGCGCCGTTGTAACTCGGCACGACCACCGGCATTGGATTGCCGGCCGGCGCCCGCAGCCGCGACAGCCGCTCGTCGAGCGCGCGGTAAAAACCCAGCAGCTCCGTGAGCGATTCGGACTTCACGCGCAGCGCGAGCAGCACCGCGCCAAGCTCGAGCTCGGGAACGCCGCCATCGAGCACCGCGCTGAACAATTGATAGGCGTCGTGCTCCGAAAGGTCGGTGGTCCCTTCCGCCCCGCTGCCGATCTGCTTGAGGTAGTGAGCGAAACTCATGTGGGCAGGACTGGCAGCGTAGCCGGAAACGCACGTGGACTGCCCGTGCGCTGATGGACATGCGATAGCTGAATTGGCATGCCATTGCTTGAGCAACAGACGTGCCAAGCGCCAATCACCATGAATTCATACGGATAGGAGGGCGAGTGACAGCCCGGGTTGATTGCCGCGCCAATTTCTGGTGCACGACAGTTGCGGTTCGCCTTATGTTGGTGCGCCGCGCGCTTGATCCTATTCCTCACCAGTGGCGCGCAGCACCTCGTCTATCGTCGTCAGGCCCAGCAAGGCCTTCTTGAAACCATCGTAACGCATGTTGCGAAAACCCTGCGACTCCGCCAGTCTCCGAATCTCATCGTTGGTCTGGTCACGCAGAATGGCTTCGCGGATTTGCGGGGTAATCCTGAGGAATTCGTGGATGCCCAAACGCCCTTTATAGCCGGTCCCGCCACACCCCTTGCATCCCGCGCCCATGTACAGATTGGGCAGCGTCATTGCCTCGGGCCAGAAAAAATACTGGCGCAAAATATCCGGCTCCGGCTGGTATTCGGTTTTGCATAAGTTGCAAATCCGTCTTACCAGGCGCTGGCTCAGCACCCCGTTGATGGAAGACGCCACCATGAAGCGTTCCACCCCCATATCCACCAGGCGCGTGGTCGCCCGGATGGCGTCATTGGTGTGCAGGGTGGTCAACACCAGATGCCCGGTGAGAGCGGCCGCGGCCGCTACGCGGGCGGTTTCCGCATCGCGAATTTCCCCCACCAGGATGACATCGGGGTCCTGGCGCAAAACCGAGCGCAACACCGACTCAAAAGTCCGCCCGATCTTGTCGTTGACCATTACCTGATTCAGGCTGGGCACTTCGTATTCAACCGGGTCTTCAATGCTGACGACATTGATATCCGGCGTGTTGATGAAATTCATCGCGGCATAAAGCGAGGTGCTTTTGCCCGAACCGGTGGGACCGGTCACGAACACGATGCCCTGCGGCTGTTTTAATGTCGCTTTCAGCGGGCGCAGCACCTCCGGCGAAAAATCCAGCTTATCCAGATTCAGCACCACGTTGCCATACAGCGAACCCAGCACACGCATGACCACTTTTTCGCCATGCATCACCGGCAAAACGGAAACGCGCAAATCCAGTTTTTTCATCGGCAGCTCGAAAGTCATCCTGCCGTCCTGCGGCCTGCGGCGCTCGGTGATATCCATCCCCGCCGTGATCTTGTAGCGCGACGTCAGCGGCAGGCTGATTTCCTTGGGCAGGAACAGCCGGTCCACCAGTCTGCCGTCAATGCGGAAACGCACCACCACTTCATTCTTCTTCGGCTCGATATGAATGTCCGAGGCGCCCTCCTTGAGCGCCAGCAGAATGATGGTCTCGGCAATATCCACCAGCAGTTTGGACTGGATCAGTTCCTGCAGTTTGATTTCGGTGATCCCCTCGGTCATGAAAGGTTTCAGATCAAACTTGGTAATCAGGGTATCCAGATCCTGGCTGCTCTTATAATTGACCCTGATTGCCGACTCAATCTCATCCGGAAAGCAAAACACCGGGCTGACCGGCGCCATCATGAAATTGCCCAACGCAGTGATCGTCTTCGGCTCATTCGGCTCGGCCATACCCACCGTGACCGCCGCGCCAAACTTGAAGAGGGGAATAGCCTGGTAGCGCGCCGCCATCTCGGCCGGGAGCCGATCGACGACATCCTGCTGGAACAGGGATTTGCTCAGGTTGGTGTAGGAGCACTTGAATTGTTCCGCCAACAGATCGCCTGCCGTATCCCGGTCCAGATAGCCTTCCTGTATGACGAACTGCGCAAACTTGATCGCGTCGCCATCGGCGCTCTTGATCATGCCCTGCAACGATACGGACGGAATGTTGCATTTCTCCTGAAAGCGGGCAAGCAGCGGTTTGGTGAGCGCTATCATCGGGGCGTTTTCCTCCGTCTGGCCACCAGCTTGCGTATGGTTTCCTGGGTGACATGCGCCTGGTGGCTTTCCAGATTCCTGCCTTCCTTGGCCGTCAGCGCCGTCATGCGCTCAAGGTCGAAGCGGCCGTCCGCCGCGACGGCCGCCGATCCAGCCTTGTCCGCAGCGCGTTGTGTTGCCGCCAGCCTGTTGCCGCACCGGCCGCAATAAATATCGCTCGTGCCGCAGATAAAGCCGCAGCGGCAACGCACGTGGGCAACGGGCTCACCGCACGTTCCACAAAAAACATAACCAGCCCGATTATCATGTTTGCAGGCCATGGCTACCTCCAAGCCTCGATTTCGGCCACATAATCGCTCCAGGTTTCCGCTATCAGCTTGTACAATTCCTGGTCAGCATTGTTCTTCAGGATGAAATTCCGGGCGCCGCTGTCGAGGCATTCGTTGACAACATCCATGGTGTCCTGTGCCGACAGCATGATGACCAGCACTTTGTCATTGATCGCCATGATCTGCTTGAGGACCTCTATTCCATCGAGCTTTGGCATGCTGATGTCGAGCAGCACCAGATTCGGCGCAAGCTCCCTGAATAACGCCACTGCGCTCTCGCCGTCGCCCGCTTCACCGACTACCTCGGCCCCGAGCGAAGACACGATCACTTTCAGCAAACTGCGGATGTGCGGCTCATCATCCACAATCAGCACCTGAATCTTGCGGTTTTCGATTTTTTCGTAAAAGCTGGCCACTTTTGAAGGAAGGGGTGTCGGCGGCTCCTGCGAGAACTGCAATGCGCGGTATTCAATGTTGACCGTAACCGGCTCCGCGCGTTGCCCGATCGCCGCCATGCCCTGCGCCGTCAAATCGGCGCTATCCGCATCGATATCGACGTAGCCACCTTCCAGCAGCCTGTATTCCAGGCTGATGCGCGCCTTAAGCTCCTCGAGGTTCGCCATCACGGGCACGGCCTTCAGATCCGTGGCGAAGCGCAGTTCCTCCGCAAAATCAATCGCCAGCGGGTCTTCCACCGCGATCACCAGCGAGGTTTCGGTCCGGATTAGCGGCAAAACCGTGTGCCGGTACGCAAAGCTCGATTTCATCAGTTTCAGGGCTTCGGTTTCGATCTTGAAGTCCCGCACGTTGATGAGCGGAATGCCGAGCTTGTCCGCCAGTGTCGCCAGGATCTGGCCGCGCGACACGACCCCGCATTCCACCAGCACTTGGCCCAGCGACCGGTGCTGTTTCGCCTTCTGCGCGGCAAGCGCCTGGTCCAACTGCTCCTGCGAGACGAGCTTGGATTTCAACAGCAACTCGCCCAGCCGCACGTTGAGGCGGGGCTTCTGCGCATCGAGCGCCCGCAGGAGCGTTTCGCGCGACACAATGACGGGATCGCTCGGATACTTGCCCAGCGGTTCGCTGCGCCGCGCTTCCTGTTTGTCGAGCGCCGCAATCACCGCCGGGCTCGACGCCGCGTTTCGGGCCACGAGGGCATCGTCGATCACAGGATTGATCCGGAATTTGCCGAGCGCCGGTTCGGGAATGAAGCACCCCAGGAACGACGACGGTATCTTTTCGACCAGAAAGAGAAACAACCCGATCTCGTTCTTGATGAAGCCGTTCGTCTTGCCGCGGAACTCCTTGCCATTCTTGAACTGGATCCAGAAATTCCTTTCCTGGGTAACCTCGGCGCCGGCCGTTTGGTACGTTCGAATTTCAGTCGTGTCCGGGCGCAGCGCGAAGGGGTGCACCAGCTCGACCCTGTGCACCTGTTCGAACGTAACCCGCCGTGGGCAATTCGAGATTAGCAGTTCGATCGAGCCCTTGGCGGGGTCGAACTGCAACAGTTCTCCGATTACAACGCGTCCGTCAACCAGTTCTACACAACAAGCTTGTTGCCCCGAGCGCAGTTCCTGCGCAAGATGAAGAAAAGGCGGCGTGCGCCAGTGCAAGAAAATATCTACCAGCGTCTGCATATCATTTCAGGTAGCGGTCACGTTGAGACTAACCATCCACCGCCAGGCGGTGAGGCTTTCAATCTCGCCAATCATACCCGTTTCCACTGAGTGGTTTCATCTGTTTGCCAAGAGCCTGGGTCATTGTCGATACTATTCTGATCGTGAGATTCCCCGACATTTCGTTTTCCGGGAGGTCGGGTATAAACTTAATGATCCGGTACAATCGGAACCAAGCACTGGAAAACAATACCGCGAATCCATTTCAGCCACTACCTAGGCGAGACCCTTCATGCCCGGAGAACTCAAGCGCATCCTGTACGTGGAAGACGATGCCGACATCCGCACCATCGTGGTGATGGTCCTCGATGCGGTCGGCGGCTTCAGCGTTGTCACCTGTAGCTCGGGTGAGGAGGCCGTGCAGGCGGCGCCGGGGGCGAACGCGGACTTGATCCTGCTCGACGGGGCGATGCCTGGCATGGACGGGCCGGCGACTCTCAAAGCACTTCGGGAGATCCCGGCGACGGCGCATACGCCAGCCGTGTTCATTACGGCCAGCGTCCAGCCGAGCGACGTGCGGTATTTCCGGAGCCTGGGCGCGGTGGACGTCATCGCGAAGCCGTTCGATCCGATGACGCTTTCAGCGCAGTTGCGCGAAATTTGGCAGCGATGCAGCGATTGAGGCGGTGTCGGCGGCGAGAGGAAATCGCCATGACCCTCACAGACAAGAGGGCGCACCTGCCGCGCGCGGCGGGCTTGCGATACGGGCTATTGAAGGAACAAGCAATGAACAGAAGCGACAGGATTCCCTCCAAGAGCGCCCTGTGCTTTTCTTTTATGCTCGCCGCACTGCTTCCAGGCGCGGCAGGAAACGTCGGGGCGGCGGAAACGCGGTTAGCTGCAATAGAAGACTTGTCGATCAAGGATTTGATGCAGGTTGAAGTCTCTTCCGTTTCCCGCAAGTCGCAAACCCTCTTCGATACCGCCGCCGCGGCTTTCATCGTCAGCCAGGAGGATATTCGCCGCTCCGGCGCGACCAGCATCCCCGAGGCTCTGCGCATGGTCCCTGGCCTGGAGGTCGCGCAACTGGACGCGTGGCATTGGGCGGTCACCACGCGGGGGTTCAATCTCAGATTTGCGAACAAGCTGCTGGTATTGATGGATGGGCGGACGGTCTACAACCCGTCGTTCACTGGCGTGACCTGGAATACGCAGGACACCATGCTGGAAGACATCGAGCGCATCGAGGTAATCCGCGGGCCCGGCGCCGCCATGTGGGGCGTCAATGCGGTCAATGGCGTCATCAATATCATCACCAAGAAAACCAAAGACACTCTGGGCAATTTGGTGGTTGCTGCGGCCGGCAACCACGAGCGTGGCTACGCCGCGTACCGCCACGGCGGCAAGCTCGGCGATGACGGCAGCTACCGCGTCTATGGCAAAGGGTTCTCGCGCGATAGCACCATCAGTACCGCCGGACAAACGCAGAACGATACGTGGCAAGCGGGTCAAGCGGGATTCCGCATGGACCGCGCCATTTCCAGCGGCGACCGGCTGACCCTGCAGGGCGACGCCTACCGGCAAACTGCCGGACGTACGACGTATCCTCTGACCGTATTGCCGCCCTTTAACACCACCGTCCAATCCAACGACCATTGGAGCGGAGCCAACGTGCTCGCGCGTTGGGAAGGCAGCCGGTCCAACGGCGCGGAATTTACTTTGCAGGCCTATTACGACCGGACGTTTTTCAACGCGTCCTTTGTTTCCGATAAGAAAGACACGCTGGACCTCGACTTTCAGCACCGCCTTCATCCCAATGCATCCAACGACCTGATGTGGGGTGGCAACTACCGCTACATTCAAAGCTCCATGACCAACACCGCCGCGCTAACGTTTACGCCGGCCGACGTCAATTATCAGAACGTGAGCGTGTTCGTGCAGGACGACATCGCGCTGTCGCCGAACAAATGGCGCCTGACGCTGGGCTCAAAACTCGAGAAAACCTATTATGGCGGCACCCAGTTTCAACCCAATGCCCGCATGTTGTGGACTCCGGACAGCACGAACTCGGTCTGGGCCGCGGTTTCCCAGGCGGCGCGCAGCCCGACACCCCTGGAAATGAATTCGAGCGCCGCGCAGGGCACCTTCCGTCCCGTGCCGCCGATTCTTGCGCAAGTGCGAATTACGGGCACTCCGAACCTGTCCGCGGAACGGGTGACAACCACGGAAATCGGCTACCGGACGCAGTGGAGCAGCCGTTTTTCTTCCGACATCGCGGCATTCAGCAGCCGCTACACCAATCTCATCATAATCAGGCAGGGCACCTTCAACCTCGCGACACTGACCCTGCCATTGACCTTTGTAAACTCCGCCCAGGACCTGACAACCCGCGGCCTGGAATTGTCGGCCGACTGGAACATGCTCGATTGGATGCGGCTGAGCGGCACGTACACCTACCTGGCTGTCCCGGCGTTCGAAAATGCCGCCGTTCCCGACCCGGCGGGCCACAGCCCGCGCCACCATGGATCGCTGCGAGCCCAGATGGACTTCAACAAGAGAAGCAAACTCGACCTCATGCTGCGCTACACCGGTGAACTTCCCTCCGCGACGGGGTACGTTTCGCCCTATACCGCCTTTGATGCCCGTTATGCCTACGCTCCCCGTCCCGGACTGGAGTATTCCCTGGTCGCGCGAAACCTGTTTGCTCCGCATCATTTGGAATGGCGCGATGCCACTCCCTTTTTTCCAGTCCCCTCGCAGATTCCGCGTTCCATTTTCGCCAAGGTCACCTGGAGCTACTGATTCCCAACCGACGCAAAGAAACGGAGACCCTGAAGTTGAAGCGCTCGCTCAGCGATCGACTATCGAAGCTGGGTTGCGCGCTGCTGTTTCTTGCCTGGCTTCAACCAGGCTTGGCGCAGGGCATGACGGAAAGTCAGATAAAAACGGCCTACGTTCTTAATTTTGCCAAGTTTGTGGAGTGGCCTGCCGGGACAATCGGGGCCGACAAGCTCACCCTCTGCGTGGTTGGCAACGACGTGCTCGGCGGGGCGCTTTCAGCGCTTGACGGACGCAAGGCGGGCGCACGCGAGCTGCGCGTCGTTCAGCGCCGCAATGCCGAGGACAACTTGCGCGATTGCAACGTGGTCTTCATCGGAGCATCGGAGCAGCGCCGATTTGTTGCCATCATCATGGCGCTTGGCGACTCTCCCGCCTTGACCATTTCCGATATTGAAAATTTCGCGGAAAAAGGCGGGAGTATCGGGCTTGGATACCGTGATAACAAAATAGTTTTCGAGGTCAATCTCGCATCAATCCGCAAGTCGAGTCTCCGTTTGCCCGGCCAGTTGCTGAATCTGGCGTCCTACGCTTACGGGAAATAGCGACATGCGCATCCTGCCAAGTATGTCCCGCTGGTCCCTGCGCAGGAAACTGGTCTCGGTCATCATGCTGGCCAGCCTGGTCTGCCTGCTGGTCAGCCTTTCGGTCCTGTGGGTCAGTGCGACGATCACCCGTTACGAGGACTCTCTGCAACAATTATCGGGGCTTGCCGACGTACTGGCCGAGAACGGACAGGCCGCGCTCATGTTCTCCGACCAGACGGAGGCCAACCGGCTGCTCGATTCGGTGAGGGACAGCCAGGATGTAGCTTCGGCCTGGCTGGTAACCACTGATGGAACTGCGCTTGCATCATGGCACCGCAAGGGGAAGGCCGAAGCTCTGCCTTCCGATTACAGGGTTTTATCCAGGCAACTGAGCTCCAATTTCTGGGAGAGGCGTGCCGACATCTACTATCCCGTAGCGAGAAATGCCGAGCTGGTCGGCTATGTCTTGTTGAAGGCCGATTTCACCGTGCAACGGAACAACCAGCTGGCCGTTCTGGGAAAGTCACTTGTCGGCGCTGCGCTGGCGCTGGTGGTGGTTTTCATTCTGGCGACCCGCCTGCAACGCGTCATCTCGCGCCCGTTGGCGGAGCTTGCCGGCACGGCGCGCGCCATCGCCCACGGCAAAAACTATAGCTTGAGGGTTCCGCTGCGCACCAAAGATGAAATCGGCGATCTGGTGCAGGCGTTCAACGGCATGTTGGGCGAGATCCAGGAGCGCGATGAAAACCTGACCCGCCACCGCGACCATCTCGAGGAAGAAGTCTCCAACCGCACCGTCGAATTGCGCCGCGCCAAAGAGGAAGCGGAAGCGGCTTCGCGTTTCAAGGGGCAATTCCTGGCCAACATGAGCCATGAACTGCGCACGCCGCTCACGTCGATACGCGGCACGCTGGGATTGCTCTCGGGAGGTGTCGCCGGCGCGCTGCCGGACGCAGCAAGCGACCTGCTCAGGATTGCGAACAACAATTGCGAACGGCTGTCCCGGCTTGTCAACGACATTCTGGACTTGTCGAAAATCGAGGCGGGCAAGCTCAGCCTCGAAAGCATCGATTTCGACCTGCCGGCGCTGGTGCGGGACGCGGCCGGCGTATTCCGCGCACAGGCCAATGCCAAGAACATCAGCTTCACGTGCGAACTGGACGCCGAATTACCCCAATTCTGCAAGGGCGACCCGACGCGCCTGGGCCAGGTCCTGATCAATTTGATGGGTAACGCGCTCAAGTTCACCGAGCGCGGCGAGGTCCGGGTCAAGGTGCGGAGCGTCATGCGCGGCGACACCCGGGCGACGATCAGTTTTGCCATCAGCGACTCCGGCATCGGCATCGACCCCAAGGACCTGGGAAAGTTGTTCCAGACATTCGAGCAGGCCGACCCATCGACCACGCGCCGTTTTGGCGGCACGGGCCTCGGCCTGGCCATCTGCAAGCAACTGGTGGATCTGATGGGCGGGCAGATCGAGGTCGACAGCCAGGTGGGCGTCGGATCGACCTTCCGCGTTTTGCTGCCTCTCGCCTATGGCGAACTGCTACGGCAGGCGTGAGCGGCGGCCGCAACTCTCATGAGGCACACATGAACACTGCACCGATCGCGAATTATGAGTGACGCCGCCCCGAATCGGATTCTTTACGTCGAAGATGACCCGGACATCCAGACGATCGCGAAAATCGCGCTGGAGAAGATCGGGGGGTTCACGGTGCGGGTGTGCAGTTCCGGGCGTGAGGCACTCGACGCGGTGTCCGGATTCGCGCCCGATTGCGTAATTCTCGACGTGATGATGCCCGGCATGGATGGTCCGTCGACGCTCACGGCGCTGCGGGCAATGCCTGCCGGCGCCAACGTTCCGGTCATATTCATGACCGCGAAAGTGCAATCGTCCGAGATCGCGCAGTACAAAGCGCTGGGCGCCCTCGACGTGATCGCCAAACCATTCGATCCGATGTCCCTCGCAGGCACCGTCCGGAACATCTTGGGAAAGGCAGCAGCCGGCCGCGTACCTGCCGCGCTACTCGAGCAGCTGCAGCAGCTGCGTCAGGGTGTCGGCCAGGAGATTCCCTCCCGCATCGAGAAAATTGAAGCGGCGTGGCGCAGTCTTGGCGGCGGGCGTTGGGATGCTGAAGCAGCGAAGAACCTGCGTTCTTTGCTGCACAGTATGGCGGGTACGGCCGGAACATTCGGGTTCAAACAAACGAGCCTTCAGGCGCGTTCGGCAGAATCCAGGCTTGGCGATTTGCTGGCAACTTCGGACGCTCCCGCGCAGGAGCGGCTTGAGAAAATGACCGAGTCCATACTCGCGCTCAGCCGGGCGGCCGCGAGCGAGCAGCCCAACCGCTGACCGTGGACATGGCAACGGACGCCGCAAGCTGAGCCCTACACGCGCGTCGCTCACGGCAGCGCAACAGGGAACGCGCTTGAGTCCGCAATCAAAGTACAATGACTGCAATGAAAACCATCCTCGCGCCCGATCCGAACCCGGTCAAGCCTCGTTATGCGTTGCCGCCCGGCGCGTGCGATGCGCACTGCCACGTTTTCGGTCCCGGCGCGCGCTTTCCGTACGCGGCCAACCGCAGCTACACGCCGCCGGATGCGCCCAAGGAAAAACTCGCCGCGCTGCACCGGCATCTCGGCTTCAGCCGCGCGGTGCTGGTGCAGGCGAGCTGCCATGGCACCGACAACAGCGCGATGCTGGACGCGATTGCTGCCTCGAACGGTGCATGGCGTGGTGTCGGCATGGTCGGCAAGAATGTCACCGAACAGGAACTGGAAAAACTGCACGCCAGCGGCGTGCGCGGCGCGCGCTTCAATTTCGTGGCCCACCTCGGCGGCGCTCCCGACCTCAAGGTTATCGACAGCGTCGTCGCACGCATCGCGCCACTCGGCTGGCACCTGCAGCTGCATCTCGACGCCGAGGACATCCGCGCCTATGGCGAGTTTCTCCACCGCCTGCGGGTGCCATTCATCATCGACCACATGGGCCGCGTCGCCGCTCAACACGGTCTCGATCAGAAACCGTTCAGGCTGCTGCTCGAACTGATGAAAAACGAACTCGCGTGGGTGAAGATAAGCGGGCCGGAGCGGATCTCGTCGACCGGCAAGCCGTTCCACGACGCGATTCCGTTTGCCCGCACGCTGATCGAGACTGCACCCGGGCGCGTGCTGTGGGGCACCGACTTCCCGCACCCCAACGTCAAGGTGATGCCCAACGACGGCGAATTGGTGGACCTGTTCGCCGCCATGTGCGATGACGAAACCTTGCGCCGAAAAATCCTGATCGATAATCCGACGCGGCTCTACTGGGCCTGAATCAACTTCTGTCAGTCGCAGCTAAAGGAGGCTTACTTACATGAAACCGTTCGCAGAAAAACTACTCGCCGGCCTGATCGCAATGTGCGCACTGGCAAGCGCTTCCGAGCGGGCGCTTGCGCAGTCCGCCGCCGATTATCCGGCCAAGAACATCCAGCTGGTCATCGTCTACGCCCCGGGCGGCGGCCTTGATGTCGTGGGCCGCGTGGTCGCCGACCGCCTCACGAAAAACCTCGGCCGGCAGGTGGTGGTCGAGAATCGGCCCGGCGCGGGCGGCAACATCGGTACTGCGTCCGTCGTCAAGGCAGCCGGCGACGGTTATACGCTGCTCGAGACCACCAACAGCCATAACATCAATTCATTCATTTATAAAAGTCCCGGCTACGACGCCAGAAGGGATTTCATTCCGGTCGTGCAATTGACCGAAGCGCCTTCGGTGATCATCACCAACCCGCGCTCGGCCTTCCGCTCGCTGCCGGAGTTGGTGGCCGCGGCGCGCGCGCAGCCCGGAAAAATCGTCTACGGCAGCGCCGGCAACGGCTCGCCGACCAATATCGCAATGGAGATGTTCAAAGCAGCCGCCGGCATCGACGTGACTCACATCCCCTACAAGAGCGCGGCCCAGTCGAATCAGGACGTGATGGCGGGCCAGACTCCGCTGGCGATGGGGGCGCTGCCCTCGACGATCAAGCAAATCCAGTCGGGACTGCTGCGTGCGCTGGCGGTGACCTCCGAAAAACGCTGGCCGACGCTGCCCGAGGTGCCGAGCGTCGCCGAGTCGGGATACCGCGGATATAGTCACATGACCTGGATCGGCATATTCGTGCCTGCCGGCACGCCCGCGGCTATTATTGCGAAGCTGAATCGGGAGATCGTGACGGCGCTGGCCAATCCCGAAGTGCGCGAGCGCATCGCGGCCGTGGGTGCTACGCCGGTGGGCGGAAGTCCGGCGCAATTCGAGGCGATGGTAAAGGCCGAGTACGACGCCACCGGCAAGCTCGTGTCGCAGATCGGGCTCAAGGTGGACTGACTTTACTTTTCCCGCATGGCGCGTGCGCGCTTCGCGGCCGGACGCTCCCAGCAGGTCTTGAGCCACGCCTGCACGCGCGGCCACTTCGCGAGATCGACCGTCAGCGCGCGATATAGCGCGGAGGCGACGTTCAGATCGCCAACCGAAAACTCCGGACCGGCGAGCCAGCGGGATTTGGTCAGCACGGTCTCCAGCACATCGAACGCCGGCACGACATCCTTCCAGGCCGCCGCGGCGAGCTCAGGCTTGCGCTCGGCGGCGGGCAACGCGCTGGTATGCCGTACATAATCGACGATCTGGCGGTCGAGCCGGTCCGTTTCCCACAGGCTCCATTGCAGGGCGAGCGCCTCGTGCTTCGGATCCGCGGGGTAGAGCGCGCTGCGGTGTTTTTTCGCGAGATAACAATTGATCGCCATCGATTCCGACAGCACGAACCCGTCATCGTCGATCACCGGCACGCGGCCATTGGGGTTGAGCGCACGGAATTCCGGGGTGCGGGTCTCCGGCGAGCGCGGCAGCCAGTCTTTTTGCTCGTAAGCGATCCCGAGTTCGCCCGCCATCCATAGTACGCGTATCGTGCGGGAATTTGCGGAGCCATAAATGCGCAGCATGTCGTCCTCCTGAGTTGGTGTGAAGCCGGAGTTTACCCGAGCTCATCGTTGCATTCCTACTGCGCTTTGATGTTGCCCTGCTTGACGACCCGCGCCCACTTGGCCGTCTCCACCGCGACGAACGGGCCAAACTCGGCAGGCCCCAGATAGTCCACTTCCGCGCCCTGATCGAGCAGCCGCTTCTTCGCTTCGGCGGCGGCCGCGACTGTCGAGAGATCCTTGCTCAGCTTGTCGAGGACAGCCTTCGGCGTTCCGGCCGCTGCGGCGATACCAAACCACGGGTTCGCTTCGTAACCCGGCACGCCCGCCTCCGCGATCGTCGGCACCTGCGGAAGCACGACGCTGCGTTTCAATCCGCCGATGCCCAGCACCTTGAGCCGTCCGGCGTTGATCTGCGACATGAAAGCCGAGAGCGTGCTGATACAGGCCTGGGTATGCCCGCCGAGCAGATCGGTCACCGCGGGGCCAACCCCCTTGTACTGTACGATCACGAATTCGATGCCGGTCGACATCCTGAAAAGCTCCGTCGCGAGGTGCGTGAAGCTGCCCACGCTTCCCGATGCGAAATCAAGCTTGCCGGGATTTTTCTTCGCGAGTGCGATGAGGTCTTTGACCGAGTTGACCGGCACGCTCGGATGCACGACGAGTGCGCTGGGCGCCACCACCATCCGGGCGATCGGGATCAGGTCCTTGACCGGATCGTAGGGCAGTTTGTAGAGCGCCGGATTGACCGCATGCGCGCTGGAGAATAACAACAGCGTATAGCCGTCAGGCTTGGACTTCACCATGATTTCAGTGCCGATGACGCCGCCTGCTCCGCCGCGGTTGTCGACGACAATCTGCCCGCCCACCTGTTCGGCAAGCTGCGCGGCGATGATCCGGCCGATGATATCGGCGGCGCCACCCGGCGCGAACGCCACGATCAGCCGCACCGGCCTGGACGGATACGTTTGCGCGTACAGCGGCGCAATCGTTGCGCCGGCAAGCAACAACACCCCAACGACTCTATGCATGCTCATTGCGATCCCCTTATCCTGGACCCCGGCCTGCGCCGGGGTGACGAAGTGAATTTCGACGCGCCGTTAGTGGTCTGAACTTTGAGTTACACGCGCCGCGGCGAGCAGCGCCACGATTTTCGCCACGCCCGCTGTGTCCTGTTGATCGAGACGATCGAGCGCGTCGAGGAGTTCATCGCGTTGCTCCGGCGGCAGCGCGCGTCCGACACAATCCCGCAGCTTCGCGCGATGGCTGCCGCGCAGTAGCGGCACACCCCACGAACCTTGCGGCCCGCGGCATACCGCGGCGAGCCGTCTGCCGTCGTCGAGCTCGACTTCGATTTCGACGCGCATGTGGTGGAAGTCGCCAACGATAGCCGCGTCCTGCACGAGTGTGATCTTGCCGAGCAGCGCAACCATGTCGGCGCGAAAACGGCGCTCGTCGACGAACGTGTCGATGTTCACCGCGCCGTCAAGCAGCGCGGCAGCGGCTACGTATTGCAGACTGAATTTGCCGTCGAGCCCGTTGCCCGGTTGCGGACGATCGATGTACTTCATCACCGGCGACACCACGCGCACGCGCGTGATGCGCGACGGTTCACCAACCTGTGGATGCAGTTCGAGCCCGGCGCTGATCGCAAAGTGCGTGCCGTATTGCGACGGAAACAATTTGATGGCGAGCCCCGGATCGACCACGCGAAACGGTTGTCCCCACGCGAGCAGCTTCGCCGCGTCGAAGGAATCCGGATAGTAGGTCGCGATCACGCCTTTGGGCGCTTCAAGCACGTCGGGATTCGCGGTGAATCCACGCTGGGCGAGCAGCGCGGCATCGAGGCCTGCCGCAGCGGCGTTGCCGCAATGCGTGCACTTGGTCATCGACCCGACGTTCGCCAGCAGTGAGCCTGCGCGCGATGCAGCGATACCCAGCGCGTGCTGCATGCCTTCGACGCCGAGCCCGAGCAGCGTGGACGCCACCACCGCGCTGCCGAACACGCCAGCGACGCCGGGCGGATGAAATTTCAGATGCTCGGGCACGTACTGGTCGCCCGCGAACTGCAGGCGGCCCTGGATTTCGAGGCCCTTCGCGACCGCAGTGATGATTTGTTCGCCCGTCGCGGACTGCATTTCGGCGAGCGCAAACGCCACCGGCACCGTCGGCGAAACCGCATGTGTCGGCGGGCTCCACATCGGCTCGAAATCGAGCACATGTGTCGCCATCGCGTTGATGCAGGCAGCCTGCACCACGGATGTCCTGAAACCCCAGCCCCACACGCTCGCCTGCGGCGCACCGCCGAGACTGCGCGCGTGCTCGGCGCCGATCGCAACCGGCGGCTCGCGGCAGCCTGCCAGCGCGACCGCGATGCCATCCGCGATCGCCTGTTTGACGCGCTCGACGCAAGCGGCGCCAAGCGCCGTGCCGCTCGTGTCATGCATGATGACGCAAAGATCGCGCGTGAGGCCCACCGTCGGCTCCTCTACCGGTTCGATTCTGCTGCGAAGGCCGTCATTGTATTATCATCGAGCGAACCGACGGAGGAATTCATGAGTACCGCTCGCGATCCCGCAGCCCGACCCGAGGCGGACGAGACGGATGCTGACGAGCTGCGGATGCTGCGCGACTCGGCGCTCGCGTTCTGCGCACGCGAATCAACTCTGGCCCGCGTTCGCGGCCTGCGCGGAACCCGACCCGGCTTCGATTCCGCCGTCTGGAAAAAAATGGCCGATCAAGGCTGGCTCGGCATGCTGTTGCCCGCAAACTTCGGCGGGGCTGCGCTGGGATGCGCCGCCATGCGCGTGGTCGCCGAGGAGCTGGCGCGCGCGCTTGTGCCGGAGCCGCTTGCCGCGTGTGCCGTACTGGCGCGTGGCGCGCTGTTGTATGGCGATAACACTGCCTTGCGGCAAACCCTGCTGCCGAAACTCGCGGCGGGCGAACTGGTGGCGAGCCTCGCCTGTCAGGAAGCGGCCGGCGGAATCGTCATCGGCAACGTTGCAACGACGGCAAAGCGCGAGGGTTCGCGCGTCGTTCTGAATGGCACTAAACGCTACGTGACGCCGGCCGCCGGCGTCGATGGCTATATCGTTTCCGCACGCGAAGACGTGGAATTGGCGTTGTATTGGGTTTCCGCAGCAAGTTCAGGTATCGAGTCCTCGCTGGAACCGCGCGCTGATGGAACCTTCTCCGCCGACGTGCGATTTAACGACGTGCGTATCGACGTTGCGAACAGAATCGCGCACGGCGAAGTTGCACGCGATGCGTTGGCGCGCGCAATTGACGAGGCAATCGTGATCGCAAGCGCAGAGCTGTTCGGCGTCATGGACCGGGCGCTCGCAATCACGCTCGAATATATGAAGACGCGAGTGCAGTTCGGCAAACCGATCGGCAGTTTTCAGGCGTTGCAGCACCGCGCCGTGGAGCTCTATATCCAGAAAGAACTCGCGGTGGGGGCGCTCGATGACGCGGTTCGCGTGCTCGATGGCGGCGCCGATGCGAGGACCCGCGCGCTGGCTGCAAGCCGCGCCAAGTCGCGCTGTGCCGATGCGGCGCTGCTTATTACGCGCGAGGCGATCAAGCTGCACGGCGCCATCGGGTTCGCGGACGAATGCGACATCGGCCTTTATTTTCAGCGCGCGCTGGTACTCGCGGCGTGGCTAGGCAACGGCGCGCTGCACCGGCGCCGCTACTCGGCACTGACCATCGACGATCGGATTCCCGCGCCGGTGAAGCCGCCGTCGCGCGCTGCCGCAGCAGGACTTCGCGTCGCCGCACCGACCGTCAGGGAAAGCCCTCCGGATACCGACTGGAATGCGCTGAGCGACGACGAATTTCGCCGCGAAGTGCGCGCTTATTTCGAAACCAACTACCCGCAGGAGCTGCGTTACCTGAACCGTCGCGCACGCTGGTCGGAGACGCGCGACTGGGCGCTGCGTATGTCCAAAAAAGGCTGGATCGCGCCGGCGTGGCCGCGCGAGCATGGCGGCATGGGCCTCGCGCCGGGCAAACTGCTGATCTTCATGGAAGAGCAGGAGCGGTGGGGTGTTGCGCGTGCGCCCGACCAGGGCATCGTGCTGCTCGGGCCGCTGTTGATCCGCTACGGTAGCGAGGAGCAGAAGAAGAAATATCTGCCCGCGATCATTGCCTGCGAGCACGTCTGGTGCCAGGGCTATTCCGAGCCGAACTCGGGTTCCGATCTCGCCAGCCTGCGCACCGAAGCCGTAGCGGATGGCGACGAATTCGTCATCAACGGCAGCAAGATCTGGACCACACTCGCGCATGACGCCACCCACATGTTCCTGCTCGCGCGCACCGACAAGAATGCGAAGCGGCAGGAGGGCATCAGCTTCTTCCTGCTCGACCTCAAGACGCCCGGTGTGCGCATCCGGCCGATCCGCAATATCGAAGGGCACGAGGAACTGTGCGAGGAATTCTTCGAGAACGTGCGCATTTCAAAAGGGAATCTCGTCGGTGAACTGAACAAAGGTTGGCCGATCGCGAAAACCCTGCTCGGATTCGAGCGGCTCAATCATGGCAGCCCGCGTCGCGCCCAGTACCCGCTGCAAAAACTGGAGATCGTGGCCAGGCAACGGGGCGTGTGGAACGATGCCGAATTCCAGTCGAAGTACGTGAAGCTGCGCCTCGATGTCGATGATCTGGCCGCGGCCTACGCGCGTTATGCCGACATCGTGCGCTCCGGCAGGAATCCGGGGCCCGACATCTCGTTTCTCAAGATCTGGTCGACCGAGACGTATCAGCGGCTGACGGAGTTGCTAATCGAGCTTGCCGGTGACGCCGGTTCCCTGCGGGGCGAAATCGATTTCGGAGGCGACCTAGTCGACGTGCTGGGACCGTATTACATCGTGTTTCCGGCCACCATCGCCTCCGGCAGCAACGAGATACAGCGCAACATACTCGCCAAGCGGGTGCTGAACCTGCCCGGTTGACCCGACGAAGAAATATGCGGGGACCGCGGCGTCGCAAGGGGATTCACGACTGACTTATTCCGCGCGCGCGCCGGAAACCGCCACGACTTTGCCCCATTTCTCGATCTCGCTCCTGATGAACGCTCCGAGCTGCTCGGGAGTACCACCCAGCGGCTCCGCGCCCTGGGCGACGAGGCGGTCGCGAATCTCAGGCGTTTGTCCTATTGTCACGATCGTTGCATTGAGGCGAACGACGATCTCGCGCGGCGTTCCCGCCGGAGCGAGCAACGCGAACCAGGTCGACGCCTCGTATCCCACGAGCCCGGACTCGGAAACGGTCGGCAGTTCCGGAGCTGCGAGGCTGCGTTTTGCACCCGTGATCGCAAGCGCCCGCAGCCGGCCCGCTTTTACGTGCGGCAGCGACGACAAAGTGGCGGTGAACATCATCGACACCTGGCCTCCGATCAGATCGGGAACCGCCGTCGCGGTGCCTTTATATGGCACGTGGACGATATTTATGCCCGCCATGTGCTTGAACAATTCAGCCGCGAGGTGGTTGGTGCCGCCGATGCCGGTCGACGCGAAGTTGAGTTGTCCCGGCCGCGACTTGGCAAACGCGATGAAATCCCGGACGCTTTTCACCGGCACTGACGGATGCACGGCCAGCACGAACGGCGCAGTGGCCAGCATCGCAGCTGGCTCGAAATCGCGCGCGAGGTCGAAACCCAGGTTCTTGTAGAGCGACCGGCTGCTTGCGAGCGAGGCGGGCGCGACCAACAGCGTGTAGCCGTCGGGCGCGGCGCGGGCGGCAGCTTCGGCCCCGATATTGCCGGCGGCGCCGGCACGATTGTCGACGATGAACTGCTGTGCCAGTGCTTCCGTGAGCTTCGGTGTGAACAACCGGGTCGTCGTGTCGGCGCCCGCACCCGCCGGAAACGGCACCACGATCCGCACCGTTTTCACCGGATACGTCTGCGCGCAGATATTGGCGGAAAGGACCAACACCGCGGGCAGCAAGGGCAGCGCTTTGAGCAACGGACGCCAGTTCATGGATTTGATTATGCGGGTATTGCACCCGATAATTCAACCGGGGAGAACGATTCTGAGGAAATACCGTTGATCCGGCACACAGACTCGCCGCCGCATGCCCGCACTGCGGCGCCTGATTTGACCCGGCTGTTGACGCCGCGAGCAATCGCAGTGGTGGGTGCGTCCGAAGACCCCAGGCGTATCGGCGGCCAGCCCGTGCACGCGCTCACTGAATACGGTTACCGCGGCGCGGTCTACCCGGTCAACCCCAACCGCGCGCAAATCCAGGGACTGAAGTGTTACCCCGATGTGGGCGCGGTGCCACAGCCTTGCGATGTAGCGCTGATTGCATTGCCCGCGCAAAACGTGCCGGAGGTAATCGAGCAGTGCGGCCGCGCCGGCATTCCATTTGCGGTGGTGCTGAGCGCCGGGTTCGGCGAGGTCGGGAATCGGGAATTGCAGGCGCAGCTCGAGGCGGCAGTCAAAACGAGCGGCGTACGCGTGGTCGGTCCCAATTGCGTCGGGATCCTGAATCTCAGGGACAATGTCTTCAGCGGTTTCGGAGCGGGATTTCGCAATCCCAACCTCAAGCGTGGGCCGGTGGCCATGGTCAGTCAAAGCGGCGGCTTTGGATATTCGCTGGTTGCTTTTGCCGAGCACGCAGGCATCGGCTTCAACTATATGGTGTCGACCGGCAACGAGGTCGATCTGACATCGCTCGACTTCATCGAGCATCTGCTGCAATGCCCCGACATCGAGCTCATCGTCTGTTACATGGAAGGGATCCGGGACGGCCACCGGTTGCGCAGACTCGGTGCACGTGCGCTCGAACTTTCCAAACCGATCGTGGTCTGGAAAGTCGGCAACTCCGGCCAGGGCGCCAAGGCCGCGATGTCGCACACCGCAAACCTCACCTCGAATTACGCGCTGTACCAGGCTGCATTTCGCGAGGGCGGCTTCATCGAAATCGGCGATGCCTACGATCTGGTCGATGTGGCGCTCGCGTTCCGCGGGCGCCGCCTGCCGGCCGGCAATCGCGTCGGGGTGCTGACCACTTCCGGCGGCGCGGGTGTGTTGCTCGCCGATCGTTGCGAGCAGCAGGGCCTCGAACTTCCCGCGCTAGCTACCGCTACTGATGCCGAGCTGCGCAAGCTGGTGCCCGGATTTGCAGCGCTGGAAAACCCGGTCGATCTTTCCGCACAGCTTGCCCAGAACGCGGACGGATTCAATCAGGCGACCCGCATACTGCTCGAAGATCCGAATATCGATCTGGCGATCGTGCGCTCGTTTCCCGGGGTGGCTGCGGAAGAGTGGGCGCACGGGCTCAGCAAGATCGCCGGGGCTGCCGGGAAACCGGTGCTGGTCAGCCTGAGCGGACTAGCGCACAAGGCTGCCGGCACGATTGCCGTCCTGGACAGCGCCAACATTCCCTGTTTCCCGACCCCCGGGCGCGCGGTCGTTGCGGCAGCGGCGCTGGCGGGGTTTTCGGCAAAGCTCAAACGCTATCCGCTGCGATCGCCAGCACGCGCGGTGGAGCGGCAAACGCTCGACCTGCCGGCCACGGTGCAAACGCTTGGTGAACGAAAGTCGAAAGCGTGTCTTGCGGCTTATGGAATTCCCGTGGTGAACGAAATCGCGATTGCGGCCGACGCAATCGAAGGCTTGTCGTCGCTGACTATCAGTTTCCCCGTCGCAGTGAAAATCGATTCGCCGGACGTAGCACATAAGACCGAAGCCGGAGCGGTGCGCCTTGGGGTGTTGGACTCGGCCGACCTCAAAGTCAAGGCGCGCGAGGTCATCGCTGCGGCGCTCAAGTTCAATCCGGACGCGCGCATCGACGGCGTACTGATCCAGGAAATGGTTCAAGGCGTGGAATTGATTCTCGGCGGTGTCAATGATCCGGTGTTCGGGCCATACGTCGTGCTCGGAATGGGAGGCATATTTTCCGAGTTGATCAGGGACACGACGTTGCGCTTTGCGCCGTTTGACGCCGCAACGGCGCACGAGATGATAGAGGGACTCAAGGGTGCACGCGTGCTGCACGGCTACCGCGGCGACGCCCCGTATGACATCGAGGCCCTCGCGGAAACCATTGCGCGGCTGTCATGGCTACTCTTCGATCACGCCGACAGGATCACTGAGCTCGACATCAACCCGCTGTTTGTCCGGCATGCAGAATCGGGCGTTGTTGCCGCCGACAGCCTGATTGTTTGCAGGATTTAACGATGACCTAAAATCAGTCTTTCTTGATTTCCCCTGTCTCAAGCAAATCCTTGAGGATTTTTGAAATTCTTGCCGCCTCCTGGGGAATCCGTTTGCTCATCGCCGGCCCGTCCATAAAAACCACTTCACCGCCCGCGGTCTCTATGATTTTTATGAAAGCGCTGTCTTTGGCTACTTTCTCCGCAACTCCCTTAAGCTTATCGACGACGTTTTGCGGTGTTTTCTTCGGTACCGCAAGGCCTATCCATTGCTCCCATTCGCTGCCCTTGATTCCCAGTTGAGCGGTGGTCGGAATATCCGGGATTGCTTTCAGTCTTCTTTCACCCTGTACGGCGAAGATCTTGATCTTCTTGCCCTGCGCGAGCGGAATGGAGGTGGAAGGCCATTGCCCGGTGAAATCGATATGACCGCCCGCAAGCGCCGCAAGCAGTGGCCCCCCGCCGTTATAAGGGACGTGGCGCATTTTGATGCCAAGCGCTTTCATCAAGATAAAGCCGGGAAGCGACGTGCCCATGCTGCCGGAGCCGAAGCGATAGGTATTGGGTTTTGCCTTGGCGTCCTTGACCACGTCATCCATGGTGTTCCAGGGACTGCTGTAGGGAACAGTCACCACCACGGGATCCAGGGTGAATGCTCCCAGATGAATGAAGTCCTCCTGAGCATAGGGGGGCTTGCGCCCGTTGAGCTTTTCCCATTCGAGAGCGGTGCTGATGGAGGTGTTCCGCGTGGTTAGAGTATAGCCATCGGGATTCGCCGTGATGCCATCAAGTTCTCCGATCATCCCATTGGCGCCCGGCTTATTGACGACCACGATGGATTGCCCCAACTGCTTGTCAGCCAGAGATGCAAATGCCCGGGCTACCTGGTCAAGGCTGCCCCCCGCAGAATAAGGGACGATAATTCTGATGGGCTTGGTCGGGTAATCAGCAGCCGCAGCATAACAACAAGCGCCAAAGCTCAAAGTTGCAGTCAGTGTTGTCAGCGTGAACAGGCTCTTCATGGCAATCCCCTCGCTAGTTGTTTTCGGACAGAACTTTTTCCCAGGCTGCCTTCGCCGGTCTCAGGCTCCGGTAAATATTCCAGAGGACCAACAGGCAGGATACGACGATCAGAACCAGGGCGATAGGCCTTTCCCAAAAGATGGCAAGCGAGCCGCCGCTGCTCATCAGGGATTGGCGGAAGTGTATTTCGATTATCGGGCCGATGATCATTGCAAGAATAAGGGGAGCGATATCGAATTGAAGCTTGCGAAACACATAACCCAGAACCCCGAAGCCCAACAGCAACAACAACTCAAATCTGCTCGCGTTTACGGAATACGTTCCTACCAGGGAGATCAGTATGATCGCGGGAAAGAGCAGGCGAAAAGGTATCCGCAGCAAGTTTACAAAGATACCGACCAGCGGGAGATTGAGAACCAGCAAAACGACATTTCCCACATACATGCTTGCGACCAACCCCCAGAATATCTCCGGGTGTTCTGTGATGAAAAGGGGGCCGGGACGAATACCGTGGATGAGCAGAGCGATCATCATCACCGCGGGTGCAGGCCCGGTCGGAATTCCCATGCTGAGAAATGGCACCATGGCGCTGCCTGACGCCGCATTGTTGGCCGTCTCGGGACCCGCCACACCCTCAATGCGGCCGGTGCCGAATTCTTCCGGTTTCTCGGCCCATCTTTTCTCAACCATATAACTGATAAAGCTGGAGAGAACGTGGGCGGAACCCGGCAGCAGACCGATGAAAAACCCAACGCCGGTCCCGCGAAATATGGGCCCGACAGAAGCACGGAATTCCTCGCGGGTCGGCAGGAGTTCACGAAATTTCACTTTGGGTAATCGTCTGGACAGGTTTTCCTCGATCGCCGTCAGGACTTCTCCAAGCGCCAGGGTCCCCATTGCAACCGGAAGGAATCCGATACCGTCATAAAGGGGCAGGAGTCCGTGAGTAAAACGCCGTATTCCCGTCAAACTATCGGCGCCAACGGTGCCGAGCAACAAGCCGATGCAAAGCATCGGCAAGGTCCTGAAGAATGAACCTGATCCAAAAGAACCCAGCATGATAAAGGCGATCAAAAGGACCGCAAACATTTCGGCAGGACCGAATTTCGTCGCAAAATTCGCGAGAAACGGCGCTAACAACATGAGACCCAAAACGGCGAAGGTGCCGCCTACCCAGGACCCCACGGCGCTGATGCAAAGCGCTGCTCCGCCCCTCCCCTTGAGTGTCATCTGATACCCATCGAGGCACGTGACGACCGAGGCGGACTCCCCGGGTATATTCATCAGGATCGACGTGGTCGAACCGCCATACATGGCCCCGTAATATATTCCCGCCAGCATGATGATCGCGCCAGTGGGGTCGAGACCATAGGTCGCCGGAATGAGGAGCGTTATTCCAGCGAGAGGTCCCACGCCGGGCAGAACACCCACGATGGTTCCCCATAGACAGCCGATGAAACACAGGTAAATATTCTGCAAAGTGAGCGCCGTTTGAAACCCACTATACAGATTGCTCAGCACATCCAAAGCGCAGCTCCTCCTTCTAAGACAAGAAACCCGGTCCCAATGGCAACTCGACCCCAAGAAGTTTGCCGAAAAAGAACCAGCTTCCCCCTCCCAGGGCCACAGCAAACGCAAGGGCAACTGAAAACCTGTAGCGGGAAACCAGAAGCAGCAGGGTAAAGAGGTAAAGCGAGGAACCCAGCAGATACCCGGTCCTATCCATGAGCAGTATGAATATCAAAGTGATGCCAACGACTTTCAGCGGACGAACCGCGTTCTTGCCGGCCGCGCGCCAGCTTACCGTCTCAATCGGGACGCTTTTTCCATTGGCGATAAACCACGCAGCGCCTGACAGGCAGAGCACGATGGAAACACCAAGAGGAAATATCCCTGGCCCCGGTGATTGCCATTCACCCATGGGAATATTGATGGAAAAAATGACCCCATAAATTCCAAAAACAAGAAATATCAAACTTGCGGCACGTTCTTTACTCACCTGAACCCCTCTGAAAAAAAGTTTTCCAATTGATTGATGAGTTTCTTGCAAAAGTCCAGCAGCGGGCAATCGCGATGCAGGAACATTGTACACATAAGCAAACGTTTGACAGAGGCGCGGGCGTTGAGGATACTTTGGTTCATGCGGTTCAATTTCCTTCTCTTCCTCATCGCCATGGTTTTGGCAGCAGGTCAGCCGCTTTTTGCGCAGACCAGCGCCGCGCCCGACACGTATCCGACCAAAGCGGTTCGACTGATCGTCCCCTACGCACCGGGCGGCCCAACCGATATCCTGTCGCGGCTCGTGGCCAAGGGACTGAGCGAACGCTGGAAGCAACAGATCGTCGTCGACAATCGCGCGGGCGCCAACGGCGTGATCGCGGCGGAGCTCGTCGCGCGCGCAACACCCGACGGCTATACGCTGTTCCTCGGCAATTCCGGTGTGCTCACGAGCAATCCCGCGCTCTACGCGAAGCTGCCCTATGACGCAGTCAGGGACTATGCGCCGGTGAGTCTCATCGCCGCGGCGCCGCTGCTGCTGGTCGCTCACCCGTCGCTTGGCGCATCGACCGTGCCGCAGCTCGTGAACATCGCGCGCGAACGGCCGGGGCAGCTGATTTTTGCATCGGGCGGTGCGGGCGGTGTCGCACATCTCGCCGGCGAGTTGCTGAATTCCATGACCGGCATCAAGACAATTCATGTCGCCTACAAGGGCGCCGCGCCCGCCATCGGCGATCTGCTTGCGGGCCAGGTCTCGTTCAACTTCACGAGTACGGTGACTGCACTGCAGCACGTGAAAAGCGGCAGGCTGCTCGGCGTTGCCGTCACCACTGCCCAGCGCGCGGCCTCGCTGCCCGACCTGCCGACGATCGCCGAAAGCGTGCCGGGTTATGAAGTCACCCCTTGGTACGGGATATTGCTTCCGGCGGGCGCGCGTCCCGCCCTCGTCGGACGCATCAACCAGGACATTGCCGCAGTCCTCAAGGACAAAAGCCTCGAAGCGCGTATCATCGCGGACGGCGGTATCGTCGCAGCCGGGTCGCCAGAGTCGTTCCGGAAGCTCATTCTGAACGACATGGCAAAGTGGCGGCAGCTCGCGAAGTCAGCGAATTTGAAACTCGATTAGGAGCATCCATTGAACGACTACGTTTCCATCCTCGAGCCCACGGCGCCTGCAAGCGCGCAGCGTCGTGCGCGGGTCACCGGGCTCGCCAGCCTGCAAGGCAAGGTTGTCGGTTTCATCGATAACGCCAAGCCGAATTTCAACCATCTTGCGGACGACATCGGCGAGCTGCTGGTCACGCGTTACGGCGTCGCTGGCGTCGTGAAGCACCGCAAGCGCGCCGCTTCGGTGCCGGCGAGCGCGGAGGTCATGCAGGACATCAAGGAGAAATGCGATCTGGTGATCACCGGGTCGGGCGACTGAGGCTCGTGCACGTCGTGGAGTGTCCACGACAGTGTAGAGGCGGCAAAGCTCGGGCTTTCGTCATTGGTGATCTGCTCGACCGCGTTCATGACACTCGGCCGCGCGCAGGCCCGGGCGCTGGGCTGCCCCGAGCTTTCCATCGCGGTGATGCCGCATCCTTTCGGGTCGCGCGAGCGCGACGAGGTTCGCATCATCGCCGAGCAGTGCGTCGGCGATATCGAGCGCCTGCTGCGTGAGTCGTCCAGTGGCGCTCGGCTCGAAACGATTGCGGCTGCGGCCGCAAGCACGCGCGCGCAACGCATCGAAGCGCCCGCAGACCAGGAAAGCTTCGACCGCATGTGCCGCGAACGTGGCTGGAGCGATGGCTTGCCGCTCGTTCCGCCGACCACCGAACGCGTCGGGCGCCTGTTGCAAGCGACGCGGCGCGCACCCGACGAAGTGATCGCGATGGTCGCTCCGGGGTTTGGCGCCGCGACCGTCGAGCGCATCGCCATCAACGCCGCGATGACAGGCTGCGAGCCGCGGCATTTTCCGGTACTGCTGGCGGCAGTGGCAGCGATCTGCGACCCCGCGTTCAATCTGCAGGGCATCCAGGCGACGACCAACCCTGCCGCGGCATGGGTCATCGTCAACGGACCGCTCGCCGCCGAGCTCGGCTTCAACGGCGGGATCAATTGCCTCGGCCAGGGCGCGTGGGCCAATGGCACGGTCGGGCGCGCGCTGCGGCTCGTGCTCCAGAACGTGGGCGGCGCGCGTCCCGGCGACATGGACCGCGCAACCCAGGGCCAGCCCGGCAAGTACAGCTTCTGCTGCGCCGAGAATGAAGCGGCGAGCCCGTGGGAGCCTTTGCACGTCGAACGCGGCTACGCGCGCGAGCGCAGCACGGTGACCGTCGTCGGCGCAGCCGGCACGCTCAACATGAACACCCACGCCAAAGACGCCGACGATCTGCTGCGCGTGATCGCCGACAGCATGGCGCATCCCACCAGCAACGATTACTGGTTCGGCGGCGAACCCTGGATCGTGCTCGCGCCGGAGCATGCCGACATACTGAAAGCCGCCGGACTCAGCAAGAGCGACGTGAAGCGCCGCCTCTGGGAAGAATCGAAAATGGCTTTCCGGCGTTTCGCCGGCAAGGACCGCGAGCGCGTGCAGCACACGCGCCGCGCCGAGCTGGGCGAGGTCGGACCCGAGACGCTGATACCGATCTCACCGGCGCCCGAAGGCATTTGCCTCGTCGTGTCCGGAGGACCCGGCACGCACTCGGTTTACATCCCGGCATTCGGCAATACGCTCTCGGTCACGCGCGAGATCGAGGCGTAAGCCTGTCGGCGCTTTTTATTGCTACACTTTACGCGCGTCATCCCTGATGAGGAGCAGCAGCCATGGCCAGAAAAGATGTCCGTAACTATGCCGTGCGTGCACGTTCGACCGACACCCACGGACGCGTGCTGTGCAACGTGCGCAACCATTACTTCATCGTCGACGGCCCGGTGCAAAACGGCGCCCCTGGCGAGGAAGTCACGCCCGCCGAGTTGTTCCTGGCCAGCATCGCGTCGTGCGGCGTGGAACTGGTGCAGGCCTTTGCCAAAGCCGATTCGATTCCACTGCGCGCGATCGACGTCGATATCGCCGGCACGCTCGACCGTACGAAGCCGGTGCGCAAGGACTTGAGCGTGTTGAATTCGGTACGGATCAAGTTTCATCTGACGGGCGTCTCTGCCGCGCAGGGCAGGACGCTGATCGACCGTTTCAGGAACAGGTGACCGCTCTACGGCAGCGTCGCGGTCGCGACGCCGGATGTCAAAGTCGAAGTGCGCACGGAAAAGTGACCCGCGTCATTCTTTGCCGCTGCGATAAGCCGCGTCGAAGTTTGCCTCGAGAAATGCGCTGACGCCGCGGCAGCCGGCGACGACGGCGAGTGCCCACTCGAAGTAGTCCCGCCGGCGTTGCTCATCCCAGTGTTTCGGCGGGCTGGATTTCATCGAATGCAGATTCGAAGTCTTGTCGGCGATCTTCAGCAGCTTTGCCCGTTGCGATATATGCGGCGCGTGCGCGATCTGCAGCCGCTTGCGTTCGGTTTTTTCCAGCGTCTTGTCGTCGGTGACCTCCACCACCAGGCCTGCGACATCCGCGCCGAAGAGTTCCGCCAGCTCCCCGCTCGTGACGCCCTGATCCTCGATGCAATCGTGCAGCAGACCTGCGATCACGAGATCCGTGTCTTTGCCGTCGGTGGCCTCGGCGAGCAGCAGCGCGACTTCGGCGAGGTGGTTGATATAAGGCTCCGCGGCAAGTCCCTTTCTGCGATGGTGGACGTGCTTGCGCGCGGCGAAGTCGAGGGCCCGGGTAATTCTCACGATATCGTGCATCGCTGTTCTCCTTTCACACTTGCAAGGTAGCTAGCGACCCGCGGCAAGGAGATTGCAGGCGATTGGCCACACGACGCGCGTGTCCGGCGGCGTGCGCTTGCCGTCGGCAGTGGCGACCGGAATGGCCACGTCGCCCGGGCGGGCTGCTGGGTTGGCCGGGCCGGCGGATTTGCTTGCTGTCTCGTGGTAGATTGCAAGCGGATCGAACAGGGGCGCCTCGTTGCGCCAGTCACCCGTCGCTTCACTCGGGCTTTTGCGCGTGGTGAGATGCAAGTGGGGATAGCCTGACGGCCCGTAGTGCCGCCCTGCGGTGCCGGTTTTGCCCGAGCGCGCGATGGGTTGTCCCACTTCGACTCGCGCGCCCGCCTCCAGCTCGGGCATGGACACGAGGTGCTGGTATTTCGAATAAACCCAATAGGCAAGGCCGGTGTCCTGCGGGGAATGGCGCAGCCACAGATAAATACCCTCCATCATGCCGCCTTCGCCTTTGCTCGCCACCGTGCCCGCCGCAAGGGCGAGCAGCGGCGTGCCTTCCGCCAGCGAGATGTCGATCCCGCCATGGCGACCGCCGAAGACCATCGCCGGCCGCAGGCTTGCGTCATAGCGGGTACGCGATCCGTAAGGCGAGGAGATTTCCGGGCAACGCAACTGCGGCGGGAACACAGGCCGCAAACCGCTCGGCGTGATCGGGGTATTCCCATCACCCTCTGCGGCAGCTTGCTCCTGCTTCGCGTCCCGGTCACCCTTCGAAAAACGCTGCGCGTGCGACGGTGCCGCCAGCACCAGAACCGCCAGTGTGGCGCCCGCGATCCGCATGATGTTCCGCGTGTTCATCGAATATTCGTGATTCATGATGTTACGTAGCTCGCGTCTGTTTTCGCTGCCGCCACTGTTTCAGCCACCCTGCGTTGCCGCCGAGTTCGACAATCTCCTGCAGCTTATCGGGGATGCCCGGATACTCGCGGCGGATGCCGCGCGTATGGTTAATGAAGAAACCATTCTGGAAATCGACCTCCAGCTCGTCGCCGCTTTCGCACATTTCCGTGACATTCGCGCAGTTCGTCACGACGCGCAGGCCAACGCCGATCGCCGCGCGATAGGCGAGGAAAGGCATGGATTCGCAGACGAGACCGAGCCCGAGCGCCTGCATGGCGATATAGCCATTCATCTTCGGGCCCATGCCGAAATTGCGTCCCGTGACGATGATATCGCCCGGCTTGCAGCGCTCGTGGAAGCCGGGATCGGTTTCCTCGAACAGGTGCGGTATCAGTTCCTTCGGATCGACATAGCGGCCAGCGATCATCCAGTTGGGAATAACGCCCCCTGCATGGGGCACATCGTGCCCCAGCTTGTGACAGCGTCCTTCGAGCTTCCAGGCGAATTCGGCCATCACGTTACTCCCGCGGCTGCCGCTGCGGCGGCGCGTCTCCAGGACCCGGTGCGAAGGAGAACGTGCGCGCATCCGTAATCGCACCGGCGAGCGCCGATGCGGCTACCGTGGCTGGGCTGCCGAGATAGAGTTGCGCCCCGCGCGAGCCCATCTTGCCGGGGTTGTTTGCTGCTGCGGTTGAGATCGATACCTCGCCGGCGTGCAACGGGCCGGTGACGGCTTCATTGCACGGACCACACCCCGCCGGCAGCATGACGGCGCCTGCTTCGATGAATATCTGCAGCAATCCGTCGCGCGCCATGCGGCGGGTCGATTCTTCCGAGCCTGGTGCGATGAACATGCGCACGTGCGGCGCAATGCGCCTGCCCTGCAGCACGCGTGCGGCGGCCTGGAGGTCCTCATACATGCCCGAGCCGCAAGAACCGATAAACGCATGATCGACTGCAGTGCCGGCGACTTTGCTCACGTCGACCGCTTTGTGCACCGCGCCAGGCAGAGCGATCTGCGGCTCAAGCCTGTCGAGGTCCACCTCCAGTTGCGCCTCGTAGCGGGCATCCGGATCGGGATAAACCGGTGTAAAGGCGCGCTTCGCAAGAACACGTGCCTGTTCGAGTATGGCCTTTGATGGCGGAAAAAAAACGCCGTATGCACCCATCTCTGTCGGGCTGCTGCACAGCGCGGTGCGCGCGGCGCGATCGAACTGATCGAGATCGCCCGCGTATTCGACAACGCGATAATCGACTTCCATCTCGAGCTCACGCATGCGACGCGCGATGTGGAACCCGATATCGCGCCCGTATACACCGGGCTTGACCTCACCGCGCATCAACACGCGTATCGTCTCAGGCACGGTCACCCAGTTAGTACCGGTCGCAAGCACGCGGCTGATCTCGCTGCCCATGCGAAAGCCCAGCGCGCCAACAGCGCCTGCGTTTGTCGAGTGCCGGTCATTGTCGAAGTAGAACATCCCGGGCAGCACCATCCCGGACTCAATCGGGAAGATATGGCCGTGGCCCCCGCGGCCAACGTCGTAGAAGTGCTCGACGCCCCAGGCGCGTGCCGCTTTGCGATTGAAGGCGCCCTTTTCCGCCGCGCGCGGACTGCCGTAGATGACTTCGTGGTCCGTGACCAGGATCACCTTCCCGGGCGCCGCGAGCTGCGTGATGCCTGCCGCGTCCAGCTCAAGCTTGACGCTCATCAGAACATTGTCATGGACCATGATCCAGTCCGGATCAGGCTCCACGACGTCACCTGGAACGACGCTTGCAACGCCGCACTTGTTCGCGAGAATTTTCTCGGCTGCTGTCAGGCCCATGTTGTTGCCGCCTCCGTGTCCGCGAAGTGCTTCGTGGGTCCCGGCGCGCCTCTCATTTGACGGCGCCCAGTTCGGTGAGGATCGTCCGGAATTGCTCGTACTGCCCGTCGAGAAAATGGCGCATGCCCGTGCTGGGTATGTAAGCTGCCTCCTGATAATTTCGCCGCAGATCGTCTCGCCATTCCGCAGTCGCGATAAGCGTCTTCATCACGCCGTCCCAGTAGCCTATCTGTGCGGGGGACATTCCGCCAGGGCCCATGATCATGCGCCAGTTGACCACCACGGCATCGAACCCCAGTTCCTTCCAGGTCGGCACATTGGCCAGCGGCCCCGGCATCCGCTGCGGCGCCGAAACCACCAGTGCGCGCAAACGCCCGCCCTCCACCTGCGGGACAGCGACATTGACCAGCGAAGCGACGACGTCTATATGTCCGCCCAACACTGTCGTGGCGGCCTGGCCGGACGAATTGAATACGATCGCCTTCATCCTGCGTATGTCGACTCCGCCGGCTTTCATTCCGAGTGCCGCGCCGATGTGATTGATGCCTCCAATTGAAGTCCCGACGCCGAAGCTCAGTGAAGCAGGGTCTTTTTTCATGCGCTCGATCAGGTCGCGCGCATCCTTGATCGGAGAGTCGCTGCGAACCGACAGAGACACGTACTCGGTGAAGAGCAGCGCAAGCGGCGTGAAATCCGCGTAATGCTGCTTGCTCGCACCCGTGATGTGATTGCTGAGCAGCGGCGTAGAGGCGACCGCGATGGTGTGCCCATCCCCTGCCTGCTGCGCGAGGTAAGCCATCGCGACCGTCTGCTGTCCTCCCGGCTTGTTGACCACCACGCTGCTCACCGGAATGAGCTTCTTTTCCTGCAGCAGCCGCTGCACCAGGCGCGCGGTTCCGTCCGCCGCCCCGCCCGCGGCCGACGCCGAGACAACTTCCACGTTCTTCTGCGGGCGCCACTCGGCGGCGCTTGCGGCAAACGGCAACCAGAACGTGAGCGTTGCCAGACCCGCCGCGAGCCCTGCTGCATGTCGCATCTTGATCATCCGAAAGCTCCTGTACATTACGTTGCCCTATTGCCCGGCCTTGAACGGATATCTACTCCGGCCGGAACTTGGTTTCGGGTTTGAGTCCCTGGCGCTGCAGCTTTTCGCTGATGCGGCCATTCTCGAGATAGTTGCCCTCGACGGCGCGCTGCGCAGCGGCGTCCCACTGCGGCAGCCAGTCACCGAGCGAATAACCGTACCACGGCGGCTGCGGGCGCAGCCGCGGCAGGCCGAGGCGTTCCCAGATCGCCTTCGCGCGCTCCATGTATTCCTGCTTCGGCAACGCGAGCGGCGGCAAATCGCCTTTCATGGTCGCGTCCATCAGCAGCGTTGAGTCTTCATCGTCGTCTTGCTCGCGCTTCGGCCCGTGACCCTGGCCGCGGTGCGGCACTGTCTGCACGTCCTCGACCGGATTCATGCGATACGCCATCGCCCACAGCAGTGCGTTAGCGTTGTCGGGATCGATGTCGTCATTTACGGCAACGCAGATCTTGCCGCAGTCGCCCTTGAAATACGCGGCCCCGTGCAGCGCGCGCCAGATCTCGGTGCGCGGCGTGCCCTTCTCGATCGTGATGAGCGTGACGCGCAGCAACCCGGTCAGCGGCTCGTGCAGCGATACCCGCTTTACCCCGCGGATGCCGAGCGCATCGCGCAAGTGCGCGAGGAACAGCGGCTCGTAGGCGACGCGCTTGATGACGCTCGATTCGGACGGCGCCACCTGGCTGATGTAGGAAGGGATGATCGGATGCTTGCGATGCGTGATTGCGGTAACCCGCATCGGCATGTTGTATTCCTCGAGCGCAACGTGGCCGTGCGATTCGCCGAACGGCGCCTCGGGCTCGACATCCTCGGTGTCGATCAGGCCTTCGATCACGATCTCGGCTTCGGCCGGGACCAACAGATCGACTGTCTTCGCCTTGACCACGTTGATCGGCGCGCCCGCGAGCCCGCCTGCCACCGTAAACTCGTCGACGCCGAGCGGCAGTTTCTGCGGTCCCATGAAAGCGACGTACGGCGGGCAGCCGAGCACGATCGCGCATGGCATCGTCTTGTCGCCGCGCTGCTGGTGCGCGAGGTAATGCTGGTAGCCGCCGGCGCCGCCAACACGAGTCGCCATGCGCACCACCAGCCGGTCAGACGCTTTCAACGCAGCACGGTAAGTACCCATGTTCTGGACCAGGGTCTCGGGATCGCGTGTAATGACATTGGTTGCGGTCAGCGTCGGTGCGCTGTCGAAGCCCGGCGTCGAGATCGGGATCGGCAGCATGTCGAGCCCGTGGCCCTCGCCGGCGAGCGCCGCGCCCGTGATGACCACCTCCTGGCATGCGCCCTCAGTGACGACGCGCGGCGCGATCGGATGGGCGATCGCGTAGTCCCACTTCGCCTGGATCTCGTCGACCGGCACGCCCATGCCGGCGCTGTAGATTGCGCGGTTGGCGGCGATCGCGCCGACCACCACGGGAATCGAATATTTGCGGCCGCGGCCGTCGGTAACGTTGGTGAAGAAAAATGCCTTGCGCTCGGGCTCGTCGAGACCACCCACGAACTGCCAGCGCACCAGCGGGTGCAGCTCCGAATCCTTGTCGATCGGTTCGTCGACGGTCAGGAGCAACCCGCGCTCTTTGAGCGTCTCCAGATGCTCGTGCAGGTCTGGGTAGCCACGCTTGCCGTCGCTCATTTACGTATCACTCCTGGATGCCTGCGACATGATGAAACCATTGAAATGATGGATTTTAAGCCCAAGGGCGTGCTTGCGGTTAAGAAGGTCAAGCTGCACCGGCCGCCTCGTTGGGCACGCGGATAATGATGTGCTCCGCTGCCGGCGTGCCGCAATCCGCGCATCGATTGCGCGGCTATCTGTCACACCGCGGAAAAATTTAGTAAACTCAATCATCCTGCATGACAATCGGGTACGTAAGGGGATGCATCCGTCGTGCGGACGTCGCGCAGATTGCTAATGAAACATTCACACGAGGAGAGCAGAATGAGAACATCAAAACTAGGGCTGGGACTGATTGGTGTCGTGGCGACAGGATTGCTGGGCGCCTGTGCAACCAGCCCCGAGCAGATCGAGTGCTTCCAGCCGAACCGGCGCGTGGTGGTCGAGATCGCCGGAATGAAACCCAAACCGATTCCCAAGCCCGAGGCGGGCAAGCCGGCCCCGAAACCGAAACCGGGCGTGGTGGCGGCTCAGTTGAAAGCTATGCCGCAGGGCAACAGTGCATTCGATTTCAAGAGCGCGGTGCTCAAGGATGGCGGCAAGGCCGAGCTCGATACACTTGTGAAGTCGGTGGCAAGCGGCGTAGGCAAGGATACGCGGCCGCTCGCAGTGGGCTCGGTGATCATCTCCGGCCACAGCGACCGCCTGGAAGCGGACGAGGGCGACAACGCGCTGTCCGAGAGCCGCGCCAAGACGGTCATGGAGTACCTGGTGAGCAAGGGCATCAACCCGAAGTTGATTTTCTGGGAAGGTGTCGGATCACGGCAACCGATACCAGTCACCAAGTTCTGCGAGTGACAACCTGCGTAAGGCAGGCTTCGCGGACGGCTTGATCGCCGTTGGGCACAGCGAAGCCCGCCCGATTGCACGAACGCCCCGCGCTTGCGGGGCGTTTTGTTTGCTGTCGAGTCGATCTGAGGCTCCTTAGTGCGATATGAGGCCGGACTTTGAAAGCTGCATCGTTTGAGTACGTGCGCGCCGCATCGGTCGGCGAAGCCTGCGAGCTGTTGCGGCAGGACGGCGACGCGATCAAGCTGATTGCCGGCGGCCAGAGCCTGGTGCCGATGATGGCGATGCGGCTTGCACGCCCAAGCCGGCTCGTCGACATCAACGAGATTGCGGGGCTGAAGTTCGTCGCGCCCGAGGCGGATGTGGTGCGCATCGGCGCGTGCACGCGGCAATGCGTGCTCGAGCGCGACGACGCGCTCGCCGCGCGCGTGCCACTGCTGCGGCAGGCGCTCGCGTGGGTGGGCCATGTCCAGACCCGCAACCGCGGCACTATCGGTGGCAGCCTCGCGCACGCCGACCCTGCCGCGGAGTTGCCGCTCGCCGCACAAGTGCTGAGTGCGCGCATGATGCTGCGCTCGACCGCCGGGGTGCGCGCCGTGCCGGCCAACGAATTTTTCACCGGGCCGCTTGCGACTGCGCTCGAGCCGCACGAATGCCTCGAGGAAATTCACTGGCAGGTTTGGCCCGGGCACCGCACCGGGTCCGCGTTCACCGAAGTCAGCCGCCGTCACGGCGATTTTGCGATCGTCGCAGCCGCGGCGCAGGTCACGGTGGACGATGACGGGCGCTGCACCCGCGCGAGTTTCGGTTTGGGCGGCGGCGGACAGACGCCGCTCGCGTTTCCCGGCCTTGCTGCACACTTGCTCGGTACCCGGCTCGATGCAGCGATAGTGCAGAGCGTCGCGAAGGATGCCGCAATTGAGCTCGACCCGGGCAACGATCTGCACGCGAGCGCGGGCTATCGCAAGCGCCTTGCGGCGGTGCTCGCCGCGCGTGTGCTGCACGCCGCGTACGAAAAAGCTTTCACCCCCTCCCCAGCCCTCCCCCGCAAAGCGGGAGAAGGAAATGTTCTTGGGAGCACGCAGTGAGCGAAAAGCTTTACGCGATTTCAGTCGTGGTCAACGGCATGGAGCGCAAGGCACAAGTGCCGGCGCGGCTCACGCTCGTCGACTGGCTGCGCGAGGAGCTGCGTCTCACCGGCACGCACGTTGGCTGCGAACACGGCATCTGCGGCGCGTGCTCGATCATGCTCGACGGCGAGCCGGTGCGCTCGTGCCTCATGTACGCGGTGCTGGCGGATGGCCACCGCGTGACCACCGTGGAAGGGCTCGCGCAGCCCGACGGCAGTTTGAGCGTGCTGCAGGACAGTTTCTGTCAGCTGCACGGTCTGCAGTGCGGCTATTGCACGCCGGGGATGCTGATCGCAGCGCAGGGACTGCTCGATGCGACGCCGCATCCGAGCGACGAGCAGATCCGCGAGGCGATCGGCGGCAACCTGTGCCGCTGCACCGGCTATCAGCAGATCGTGGACGCCGTGAAGCACGCCGCCGCGCGGCTAGCAGAAGGTTCCCTCTCCCCTCGCGGGAGAGGGACAGGGTGAGGGGGATCGTTTGATCGTGGGTGAGGGAACCGCTTTCCGCTACATCGGCAAGAAGCGCCGGACGAAGGAGGATCCGCGCTTCGTGATGGGCCGCGGGCGCTTCGTGGCGGACATCGCGCTGCCGGGGATGAAGCACGTCGCGCTGGTTGCTTCGCCCTACCCTAGCGCGCGGATACTTTCGATCAGGACACAAGCGGCACTCGCGCTGCCTGGCGTGCACTACGTGCTGACTGGCGAAGAATTCTGCGCCGCCACCGACTCGCTCGCGATCGGCGTCGATACGCCAAAAGTGACGCGCTACGCGCTCGCGAAAGACGTCGTGCGCTATGCCGGCGAATGGGTCGCGGCCGTGGTCGCGGACACGCGCGCGATCGCCGAGGACGCGGCGGAGCTCATCGAAGTCGATTACGAACCGACGCCACACGTGATCGACCCCGAGCAGGCGGTCGCGGCCGGCAGCCCGCTCGTGCATCCCGCGCACGGCTCAAACGTGCTGTTCCACCGGCGCTTTGTGTGGGGACCGGTCGAGCAGGCATTCGCGAAGGCCGAGCACCAGCTCGCGCTGCGCGTCCGCTGGGGACGCAGCGCGACGGTGCCGATCGAAACCTTCGGTGTCGCGGCGCAGTGGGACCCGGGCCAGCAGATACTCGACGTGTGGGCGTCGATCCAGATGCCCAAATATCCCGACCAAGCGGCGCGCGCGCTCAGGCTGCCGGGCAATGCGGTGCGCGTGCATTACGATGTGGACGTCGGCGGCAGCTACGGCGTCAAGCGCGGCATCAAGCACACGGTGCTCGTCGGCTATCTGGCACGGCGACTCGGCATGCCGGTGCGGCTCATCGAGGACCGGCTCGAGAACATGCGCGGCGGCGATGCGCACGGCCCCGACCGGGTTTTCGACATGCAGGTTGCGTTCGACAGCGACGGCACGCTCACCGCGCTCAAAATCCGCGCGCTCGACGATGTCGGTGCCTACGCGGGCCGCGCGCCGCTCCAGCTCGGCAAGCCGGTCAGCGCGATCTGCGGGCCTTACAGGATCGCCGCCGTCGAATACGAGCCGACTTCCGTGATGACGCACAAGACACCACAAGAAGCGGTGCGGGGCTTCGGCCAATCGCCCACCAATTTCGCGCTCGAGCGCACCATCGACCATGTCGCGCGCCAGCTCGGCATGGACGCGATCGAGCTGCGCCGCAAAAACCTGATCCGCAAGGACGAGTTTCCGTACCGCATCCCGAGCGGTTCGAGCTACGATTCGGGCGATTACCACACCGTGCTCGACAAGGCGCTCGCTGCAATCGGTTATCCGGCGCTCGTCGCAGAACGCGACGCAGCGCGCCGCGCGGGGCGGCTGGCGGGGATCGGGATTTCGACCTGTCTCGAGCCGAGCGGCGGCAATTCCGCGTTCGAACCGCTGTTCAATCCGAAAAACGACACCACCACCTGGATGGAATCGTGCCTGGTACGCGTCGATCTTTCAGGCGCGATTACCGGCGTGATGAACACCTCTTCGTCAGGCCAGGGCCACGAATCCCTGGTCTCCACCGTGATCGGCGAAGTGCTCGAGCGCGATCCGGCGGGCATCCGCGTGGTGCGCGCCGATTCGCTTTCGGCGCTGCCTTCGAACAGCCCCGTCGGCAGCCGCATGGCGATCATGCTCGGAGGTGCTGCGGCAGGCGCGGCGCGCAAAATCAAGGAAACGCTGATCGAAATCGCCGCGCACAACCTCCACTGCACGACCGAGACGATCGAATATCATGACGGCAATGTCGCGGTGCGCGGCCATCCGGAGCAATGCATGACGTGGGATCAACTCGTCGCGATCGCGCACCGCAAATTCCACCAGATGCCGGCGGGGCTCGAACCCGGGCTGCAGGCGAAATTCGTGTGGGAGGTCCCCACCGGCGGCGCGCTGCCGACCGCCGACGGCGTGGTCCAGATTTACCCGTGCTACGCGTTCGAGACGCACATCGTGTACGTCGAAATCGATCCGGAAACGGCCAAGCCGTCGCTCCGCAAGTACGTGTGCGGACACGACTGCGGCGTGATGATCAATCCGGATATCGTGCACGGCATGACTTACGGCGGCATCGCGCACGGCATCGGTGCCGCGCTCTACGAAAAGTTCGCCTACACCGAGGACGGCCAGCTCGAAAGCGGCACCTTCATGGACTACCTGATTCCGAGCGCGATGGAAGTCCCGACTATCGCTATCGTCGATCACTGCACGCCTTCGCCGCTCACCACCTTCGGCCAAAAGGGTTCGGGCGAGGCGGGTTATCTCGGCGCGCCCGCCGCGGTCGCCAACGCGATCAACGACGCGCTCGCGCCGCTCGGCGCGAGCATCGAGACGCTGCCGATCACGCAGGACGATTTGTGGCGCGTGATTGAAACCGCCAAATCCAGCACCGCTTGACCGCAAATCCCGGATTCCGTGACGCTTACAACTGCGGTTCGGGTCCCGCGTTTTGCGGGGCGATCTCGAAGGCGTTCAGTACGCAGGCCATCATCACGAAGTAGCCGATAGTCGCGGCAATCTGCACGGTGGCCGCGGTCCCGAAATGCTCGACCGCGGCGCGATACGCCGGATCGCCGACATGATGGTTGCCGCGCAGCAGCTGGTGACAAAACCCGATCAACAGCTCCTGCTCTTTGGTCACGCCCGCCAGCGGCTGGCGATTCCGGATTGCGCTGATGAGTTCGTCCGGCACGCCGGCCTTACGCGCGTGGAGCGCGCTGGCGGCCCAGGCATACTCGCAATCGTGCTCGCGGGCCGCGATCAGCCACGTGAGCGTCTTGACCGCCGGCGGGAGCACCGTGTCATAGAGCAGAAAATCCCCCACGCTGGCGAGCCGCTCGGCGACCTCGGGACTGTTGAGCAGCACCTGGAAAGGTTCGGAGACCCGGCCGCGGGTGCGGATGATGCGGTCGAAAAAATGCTGCTGTTCGGCGGGCAGGTCTTCATGCTTGGTGATCAGTGGAATGCGCGACAAAGTTCGAACTCCTTGAGGTCTTGGAGGTGCGGTCAAATCGGGAGACTGAGGTCCACCGGCTGGCGCATGCGTACCTGCTCGGCAGAAAGCCGGATCTCAAACGCGTTCAGCGGATACGCGATCATTGCGAAGTAGCCAAGAGTGGTCACCAGCTCGACTACCCCTTGAGTGCCGAAGTGATCGAGCGCCGCCTTGTAGGTCGCATCGTTCACGCGATGGCTGCCCGTCATTAACTGCGCGCAAAAATCCATGACCAGCGAGTCTTCGGGAGTCGGGTGCGGGGGCGTTCTGCGTTCGCGTATGGCGTCTACCGTTTCCTGCGGCAGGCCCGCTTCCAATGCCCAGTGGACCCATCCGCTCCACTCGTACACGCAATCGAGAGTGCGGGACAGGATCAGGGCGATCAGCGTGCGCACTCTGACGGAGAGGATGGATTCATCGGCCTGACCGCGCGCGTGGAAGTAGTGGCCAAGATGGGCGTAGCGCGAGGTCAGATCGGGGCTGCTGTTCATGAGGGTGATAAACGGGCCGCTGATTGGCCGGCCGCGGATCGTTGTGACGGCATCGTAGAAGCGCCGCTCGCCTTCCGGAAGATCTCCCCGTTGCACTGTAGATAGTCTCGCCACTTTTGTCCCCTGTACCGTTGAATACGTTGCCGCAGATTTGCACGTCTACCTTAACATGTTCGTGCAAGGCTCCGTCAGGGTTCGACTTCGAGCAGACCGAGCCGGCCGCCGCCGGGCAGCGCAGCGTTGACAGCGGACTCGAGCGCAGCGAGACGGCGCAACGCGGGACAAAGCTTGTCGGCATCGGGACGCAGCACCTCGAGCCGGCTGCTGACTCGTGCCTCGAGCGACGCGCGCAAGCCGGCCGCGCGGTTGGTGAGCGCGCCCGCTGCGGCAAAGTCACCACGCAGCGCGACCTCGACCGCCTGCCGCGCGAGATCTCCACCCACGAGGGACAACACGTCCGGCAGCGCTTCCGCGGCGTAACCGCTGAGCGTCGCGCCCCGCCAATCCTTGCTGGTCGTGCTGTTGGCGATCCGCAGCTTGAGATCCCTCGCGCGCGCCTCGAGGCGCTGGTTGAGTTGGGGATCCGCCGCTGATTTCGGTGAGGTGCTGGCCGCTTCTTCGCGGATGGCCGCGACGCCAATCTCGACGGCGCGCTGCGCCAGCGCTTTGACCTGCGGGATCAGGCCGCGCAGCGTCGCCTCGAACGCGCTGATACGGTCGCGATCCCTGCGCCCGAGCGCCACCGGCTTGCCGTTCGCCTTCAGATTGCCGCGGCTCATCTCGAAGCTGCGCGCGGGCGCTGCCGCGCGCTCGAACAACAATGCACCGGCGCTCACCGTAACATCGTAGTCGCTGCGCACGCGGCACGCCGTGTCCGGTTCCGCGCCCAGCACCGGTGCCGCAAGCGCGCAAACCAGCAGTATCGCAAGCGGATAACGCATCAGGTCGCCGGCACGACGCCGGCCAGCGGCAGCGCGCCCGCCAATGCGTGTGCCGCCGATTTCATTCCGGATCGAATTACCATGGCTCTCCTCGCGCCACGCCACATCTCCTGCCAAGTACGCGACAATATCGAATACTTTACAACACTATCGCCCGGTTCCCATGAAAAACATCGTCATCGACATCCATGCGCATTTCACTCCCAAATTGCTGTTGGAGCGTTACGCCGCGCACGCGGCGCAGTTCCCTGGCGTGAAACTCTTGCGCGACGAGAAGGGAACGCGCATGCATTTCCCGGGCACCGAGCCCACGCGCCCGATCATGCCCAAGCTCTCCGATCTTGACGACCGCCGCGGGTGGATGGACAAGAACGGCATCGACCATCAGCTGGTGGGCGGCTGGCTCGACAGCTTCGGCTACGAACTGCCGGCCGGCGAAGGGCTGGCGTGGAGCCGCTTCATCAACGATTGCATGTGGGAACAGTTGCGCGACGAGCCGCGCTTCACGCCGCTCGCGACCGTGCCGCTGCAGGACGGCAAGCTGGCCGCCGAAGTGCTCGGCGAAGCCCTCGACAAGGGCTTCGGCGGGGTGATGATAGGCACGCTGCCGAAAGGCGAGGGCGGCGGCAACCTCGACGATCCCTCGCTGGATCCGTTCTGGGAAACGGCGTCCAGGCTCGGCGCCGCGGTTTACCTGCATCCGATGTTCGTCTGCGGCGAGCCGCGGCTCAACGACTACGATCTCGTGAACGCGATCGGGCGCCTCGTGGACACTTCGATTGCGGTGTCACGTTTGCTGTACTCCGGGCACTTGCTCAAATTCACGGGCATGAAATTCATCCTGTCGCACGGCGGCGCGGCGCTGCCCTACGCGCTCGGGCGCCTGGCCCGCGCTCACCAGGCCTCGCAGGGCAAGTACGCGGATCCGCGCAAGGGCTTCGCGACCATGTACTTCGACTCGTGCGTGTTCGACGTCGACTCGCTCGAATACCTCACGCAGAAGGCCAGTCCGCGGCGCGTGATGCTGGGCTCCGACGCGCCGTTCCCGATCGGCGATCCCGAGCCGCGCAAAGTCATCATCAATGGGGATTTCACCGCCGCGCAGAAAAGCGACATGCTCGGCAAGACTGCGCAAAGCGTGTTTCGCGTGCGAGCCGATTGCTGGTCAAGGAGCTGATCATGACTTATCCGGGAAACGTGCCGATGCAACGGATTGCCGTCCTGCTTGCGCTCGCGGCGTCACTCGTTGCAATTCCGGCTGTTGCGCAATCCTTTCCGGTAAAACCCATCCGGCTGTTGGTTCCATTTGGCCCGGGCGGCGTCGGCGACATCACCTCGCGCTTGGTCGCGCAGAGAATGACCGGAGCGATGGGCCAGCAGATCATCATCGACAACCGGCCGAGCGCGGGCGGCATCGTCGCCATGGAACTCGTCGCGAAAGCGGAACCGGACGGCTATACGCTGATGTTATTAAACAACACCAACGCGGTTAGCGCAGCGATGTTCAAGAAGCTGCCCTACGACACGGTCAAGGATTTCGCGATGGTTTCAACCATCGGTGCGTTCACCATCATAGTGCTCGCCAGCCCCGACTCGCCCGTGAAAACGCTCAAGGACCTGATCGCGCAGGCCCGGGCAACGCCCGGCAAGCTCAACATCGGAACCATCAACATCGGCACTTCGCAGTATCTTTCCGCCGAGCTGTTCAAGTCGATGGCGGGACTCAACCTGGTGACCGTGCCGTTCAACAATACGGGGAGTGTCGTCACGGCGTTGCGCGGCAACAGCGTGCAGGTCGCGTTCGAATTCCTGCCCCCGGTGATCGGGCCGATCAAGGCGGGCGCGCTGCGCGCGCTCGCTGTGGCGTCAGCCGCGCGGCTCGCGCTGCTGCCCGACGTGCCTACGGCCGTCGAGAGCGGCGTTCCGGGATACGAGGTGACCGGATGGAACGGCATCGCCGTGCCGGCGAAGACTCCACGGGCAATCGTCGAGCGGCTGAACCGGGAAATCATCGCAGCGGTCAGCGATCCGCAAATCAGGCAGCGTTTCCGGGAGCTGGGCGTCGTGGAAAATACCAGCACCCCCGACGGCATGCGCAAGCGCGTGATCAACGAGATCGCACGGTGGAACGCGCTCATCGACAAGGCGAAGATCCAGCGGCTATAAGATCGGTGACTGGTGATTGGTGATTGGTGATTGGTGATGACCGATGCGCCGGCCTGCGCCGCTACCGCGCGCGCCAGCCACGCATGATGGGGCCTGGTGAAATCTCACATACCGGAGGAGAACGTGCACATGCAGAGCTATCTTCCTAACGCAATTTCCGTTATCCGTCGCATCGCTCTGTTGCTGATCAGTGCCGCGGCAGCGGTGGGCGCTGCCGCGGCGGTCCCGGGGTGGACGCCTGACAAACCGGTGGAATTTATCGTCCCCGACAGCGCCGGCGGCGGTCAGGACCGCACGGTGCGCATCCTGCAGAAGCTGCTGCAGGACAACGGGCTCGTCGCAACCCCGATCAACATCGCGAACAAGCCGGGCGGCCGCGGCAACCTGGCTTACACCTACCTGAATCAGTTCCCGCGCGATGCGCATTACCTCGCCATCGCGACCGCGACGATGCTGACCAACCATGTGCTGGGCCTGAGCACGTTCAGTTATGCCGATTTCACTCCGGTCGCCATACTTTACGGCGAATACATCGGGTTCGCGGCCAACGCGGACGGTCCGCTCAAGTCGGGCAAGGACCTCGTCGAGCGCCTGCGCAAGAATCCCGAGTCGGTTACCTTTGCGTTCGGCACCAGCCCGGGCAACGCGAATCACATCGCGATTGCGATGGTGGCGAAGGCCGCGGGTATCGACCCGCGCAAGCTCAAGACCGTGATCTACAAGGCATCGATCGACGCGACAACCGCGCTGATGGGTGGCCACGTCGATGTGGTGGCAACGCCGACCTCGACCTACGCGCCAGTCATGGGGACGGGGAAAGTGCGGATCATCGGCATCGCCGCCCCCCGGCGGATCGGCGGGCTGTTTGCCAGCGCGCCGACCTGGAACGAACAGGGAATCAATGCCGTCGTTTCCGGCTACCGCATGCTGATCGGGCCGAAAGACTGGAACGCCGCGCAGATCGCATTCTGGGACAACGCGCTGGCGCGGGTCACGCAAACCGACGCGTGGCAGAAGGAACTCGCCGCGAATGAATGGGAAAACAACTACATGAGCAGCGCCGACAGCCGCAAATATCTCGACGGGCGCTACGACGAATACCGCAAGATCCTGCTTGAACTCGGCCTCGCCAAATAACCTCAGGCGCGCAGCTTGGCGCTGATCACCTTGCTGACCGGGGCGTGCGGGATGGTTTCGTGGGCGAAGCCGGGCAGATAAACCGTGTGTATGCCGGGCCCGCCCATGACGCCGATATGAATATCGTCCGGGCCATCGACCAGTGACACGCGGTCGTCGAGTACGCGCCCTTGCTCCCGCAGCGCCTGCAGATCGCCTTTTCTGAAGCACGCGGCAGGCAACATCGAGTACTCGTAGAGCATGGCTTGCGCCTGCGCTTTCGAAATACCGGCAGCGGCGAGCAGTTGCACGCGCTCCGAATTGAACAGCACCAGGCACGAGAGGCTGCCCGCATACATCGCCGTGTTGCCCGGGGAACCCATCGACAGCCCGGTGTGCTCGAGCAGGCCGCGCGCCGACTGATCCCAATCCAGCGGCGCAAACAAGGCGATGTAAGAAGTCACGCGAAACACCGACACGACGCTTTGTTCCGGCTGGAATCCGCGCCCGATATGGAAAGGCTGCCACGCGGAATTTTCTTCGTCTTCGCCGGCACAAAAGCTGTACTGCAGCGGGGAGGCAAAGCAGGCGCGCGCATACGTGCCCGGGGACAGGCCGCCGAGATTGATCATGATGAGGCGCAGCGCGCGGCCAATTGTCGCGTTGGCGCGCCAACCCGGACCCAGACAGCCGCGGCCGCATTCGAGACCGATCTTGCTGCGGATCGGTCCATTGATCAGGAAAAACGGCGTCTCGGGCCGCATGCCCACCAGCGTCACCAGCGGAAACGCCGGATCGTTGATCGCTTCGACCGCCGCCAGCACCACCGGAAAGTATTCGGGCAGGCACCCGGCCATCACGGCGTTCGCCGCAATGCCGCGCACCGTCGCCGGGCCGAGCCGCGGCGGCATCACCGCCACGACCTGATCCGGATCGCGCTCGACGGTGGCGAGAAAAAGCTCGATACGCTGCGGCGTCGGCGGAATCACGGGCAGCCCATCCGTCCAGTGGTTTTCGCACGCCGCCGCGAAAAAATCGGCATACGGATCGTCGATCGACCCGACGGGAATCTTGAGCGTCTTACTCATGCGCGCCTGACGTCCGCGAAGCACCGAACGATGCGAGGAGCGGGTCGAGCAAAGCGTCGATGCGGGCGTGGATCTCGGGCTCGCTCAGGTAAATGACGGGATCGGGCGTCACGAGCAGCGGCACATCCGGGTATCCCAGCGACTTCAGCAGGCGGCGCGCCACGCTCTCGAAAGCGTCGGTCACGATCAGCGTCGTCGGAACTCCTCGCTTTTCAAACTGGACACACGCGTGGCAACTCCACAGCGTACATCCCCCTCAGTAGGCGACACCCGAGACCATCAGGTCGCACTCCCCGGCCAGCTGGTCGATCTCGGGCGCGATTGCCGCCGCGCGCGAGGGATGGAAGAAAGGCCACTCGGCGTGGTGCATGAAAACACGCCTGGCGGGCGTTTCCGCAGTCATGCGCTGAACCAGCATGCGCATAAAAGGCGGGGAGGAGGATTTTTCGCTCGGCAGCAGCACTGCCGTCTTGCCCGTGATGCCGCCCGGCCGCGGCGCATGCCTCGCGACGGCCTGCTCCACATCCTGGTAATCCGCAACGGGCACCACGACCTCGAGGAATGATACTGTCTTTTCCGCCACGATAACTCTCCCATCGCTCACAGTCGCCCGACGTCAATATTAACCCAACAAACGCACCGCCAGCATTCCGCAGGCGCGCCGAAATTGCGTGCTTGAACCCCTCCCGAACCCGTCCCGAAGCGCGCACAATGCATCTTATTTCAAGTTCGCTCCGCTACGCCCCCCGGCGGGGGCGATCGGAACGAATTAGTGGTAAATTACATCGGCAACGGGCCGGGGGAGGCCGGGTGTGACGCGCACAACCCGTGCGACGATTTCAACGACGACGCGCTGCCCTTGGGTGCGGCGTTCTATGGCAGGCTGGTGGAGACGCGGCTGAAAGCCTAGCCGTTTTCGCGTTGGATCCTAGAGGGGGGAGATCATGAAAAGATTAGCGGTCTTGTTTCTTGCGCTGGGTTGCCTGAATCCTTGCATTGCATTCGCGGTTGGCGCGATCGCCGTCGACGACCAGCGCGGCGATCGCGATCCTGCCTACGGGTTCGCGATCGGCGAACGCAACAGGCAAGCCGCGGAACGCAAGGCTTTGCAGTATTGCCGGGAGCATGGGCAGCATTGCAAGGTCGCCGTCTGGTTCGAAACCTGCGGAGCCTATGCGTCGTCGAGAAAATTCTACGGCTACGGCTATGGCTCGACCATGGCGAAGGCGACCACCGAAGCGCTGAGGCATTGCGGCAGGCATGAATGCAAGCTCGTGGTCGCCAAGTGCGAGTGATCGCGACGCGGGCGTAAGACTTCGACCCGAACGTCGCACGCGACGTACCACGCGTCTACGGCCTGCTGTTCCTTCCATAGCTCTATCAGCAACCGATGACAGCCAATACCCTTACCGCGCAGTTTGCCGAGCAAATTCTCGCGGTCGAATATGGATTTCTGCCGAACGAGGCGATCGACATGGCCCGGCAGGTCACGCTCGACGGGCTGGCGGTCATACTCGCCGGCGCGACCGAGCCGCTCGGCGTCGGGCGCATCTCGACCGAGTACGTGCGCGAGATGGGCGGCGCGCCGCAGGCAAGCGTGATCGCCGGCGGCTTCAAAACCTCGATGCTGAATGCCGCGTACGCGAACGGCACCATGGCGCATGCACTTGATTTCGACAACACGTGGTACCCGCTCAATCATCCGACCTCGCCCACGCTGCCGGCGATACTGGCGATCGCAGAGAATTACAAGCTCTCCGGCAAACGAATCATCGAAGCGATCGTCACCGCGTTCGAAGTGCAGGCGCGAATACGGCTCGCGGCCACCGGCCTCAAGACCGGGACGGGTTTTCACAAACCGGGCACGACCGGCACTTTCGGCGCCACGGTCGCCGCGACCAAGCTGCTGGGGTTGAACCGGGAGCAGACGCTGATGGCGCTCGGCATTGCCGGCTCGCGCGCGGGCAGCCTTTCGATCAACACGGGTTCGATGACCAAGTCCTCGCACTCGGGACACGCCGCGCGCATGGGAATCGAATGCGGCGTGCTGGCGAAAATGGGCTGGACCGCAAGCGCGGACGTATTCGGGCCGAAGGGATTTTTCGACACCTTTCTGCACGGCGAGGCGCAACCGGAACTGCTGACCCGCGGCTTCGGCAAACCCTTCCGCATGGTCGATCCCGGCGTGGGATTCAAGAAATATCCGAGCAATTACTTCACGCACCGGCCGATCGACGCCGCGCTCGCGTTGCGCGAGGAAATCGGCTTTCTGCCCGCACGGATCGACCGCGTGGAAGTGATCTTTCCGCGTTTCGAATACGTGAATCGCCCGCAGCCGGCCACCGGACTCGACGGCAAGTTCAGCGTGCAGTACACGACGGCGATCGCGCTCCTCGACGGCGAAATCACGGTCGACTCGTTCACCAATGAACGGCGTTTCGCCCCGGATATCGTGGCGCTTCTGCCCAGCGTTGAATTCCGCGTCGATGATGCGATTCCAGCCGATTTCGATCGGATGCACGTCATAGTCAATGTGTGGCTCAGCGACGGGCGGCAGATTTCGAAACGGATCGACAAGCTTTCCGGCTGGGTCGGCTATCCGTTGACGCGCGAGCAAAGGCTGAAAAAGTTTTTCTCGTGCGCGCGGCGCGTGCTCGCGGAGGGTCCGGCACGCCGCGTACTCGAATTGGTGGAACAGCTTGAAACGCTGCCGGACGTGACGGAAATCATGGACATCGTGCGTGGCGAGCGCGGTGCGCCATGACTACACGCCGGCTGAAGGTCGCAGTCGTCGGCGCCGGCATCAGCAACAGCCCGGACGGGCGCGAACGGTGGGCGGTGCGGGCCCACCTGCCTGCGCTCAAGGCGCTGCCCGAACTCTACGAGACTGTCGCCGTATGCACGACGCGCATGGCAACCGCGACTGCCGCGGCGCGCAAGTTTGAGGTTCCGCACGCTTTCGACAGCGTCGGGCGCATGCTCGGCGAGCAGCCCGAGATCGACGTGGTGTGCGTCAGCGTGCGCCCTTCCGTCCATCACCAGGTAGTGATGGCGGCACTGCGCGCGGGCAAGCATGTTTATTGCGAGCATCCGTTGGGAACCACCACCGCGCAGGCGCGGGAAATGTTCGAGCTCGCGCAGGCGCAGGGCGTGCGCACCATCGTCGGCCACGAATACCATTACGAGCCTGCGGCGCTGCAGATGGCGGAGTTGGTGCGGCAGGGTTACATCGGCAAACCGCTGACGTTCAACATCACCTATTTCGTATCCAACTATATCGCGCCGCGGCCTTCGCACCGGCAATGGCTGTTCCAGGCGGAAATGGGCGGGCATCCCGGTTATCGCAGCGGCCACAGTCTCGAGCGCGTGACGGGAGTGCTCGGCCGGGACATCGCCGAGATCTGCGCCGACATGGCCGTGCTGGTGCCGGAGCGCGCCAACCTCGACGGCGGCGCGCCGATTCGCAGCAATCAGGTCGAGAACATGAATTACCTGCTGCGCACCGGCGACGGCGTGATGGGCACGCTGCAGGTGTCGTTCACCGCGTGGTTCGGCACCGGCAGCCGCTTCGAGGTCTACGGCACCGAAGGCATGCTGATGCTCGACACCGGGAACCTGTCGAACTGGAACAAGCAGACCGGGCACGGCGACCCGCCGCGCGGCGAACTGAAACTCTATGGCGCCCATGCAGACTTGCAGCAGATGATGAAGGACCCGATCGCGCCCGAGCGGCTGGAACGCCGCTTCAGCGAAATTCCGGCTTCCGACCACCACTGCTACGTTACCGGAATCGAGCGCGGCCGTGCGACCTTCCTCGTGGCGCAAACCTGGCATGCATTTGCCGCAGCGATCCGCGCGGGCAGGGACGGCGCGCCGAGCTTCCGCGACGAGCTCAAAATCCATTGCGTGTGGGATGCGACGGAGAAATCCATGCGCGACAGGAGTTGGGCCATGGTCGACTATGGTCCGCTGACTGCCGCGCACAGCGGCGCGACTGGCGGAAACTGAATGACACAAAAACACATTCCCCTCGCCCCCTCGGGGAGAGGACACCACTCGTTTCCCTCGCCCCCTTGGGGAGAGGGGCTAGGGGAGAGGGGGGACCGGGCGACATCACGTCATTAACGTAAGGTCTGGCAGTGCGCCATACCCAGATAACAAATTGATTGTCTTGAAGATTGGCAAGGGCCAGCGCAGAATAAGGAAAGCAGACCCCGTTTTTCGGCGGTCGACTTCAAGTTAGCCCAATCACATCATGATATTCGGTCCCTACGATTCGATCATTAGCTCTCTCTTCAAAGCTTGGCAAAGCGGCGAGAAGAGAGTTCGTTTATCACTGCTGACATCTATTGCACTGGTCGTCCTAGCAATCTTTTTTGCTATGCTGACTGAGAGTGGTCTAGTCGAGAAAAAGATTGGAGATGTGATAGTGGGTGGAATCGGCATACTTGCCGGTCTACTTTCGTTCGGTGTTGTCGCGTACCAAAGCCTTGTCGACCAGCGGGTTCGTGAACAAAAGATTGAAACTGTAGAAGAACGACTACGCGAACATCCTGAAAGGCCGCAGCTAGCGTGGGATCTAGCCAGAGTTAAGCTCGAAAGCTATTTAGACCGTAATCTTAGTCAAGTTCGCTCAATTTATTGGCTAACGTTGATCGTCATGCTTTGCGGTTTTGGATTCATAATGTACGGCCTCTTTCAAGTGTCACAGACTCCGGATAAGCTGCCGGTGTCGATAGTGGCCTCAGCTTCTGGTGTACTCGTCAGCTTCATTGGCGGGTCGTTTTTGCTCATATATCGGTCCATTCTTGCACAGTCGAAGGACTACGTAACTGTGCTAGAACGCATCAACGCGGTTGGCATGGCCGTGCAGGTTATCGCGACCATCCCTGAAGCCAATGCAGAACTGAAGAGCCAGACGAAGGCGGAATTGGCCAAGCAACTCTTGAGCTTATACGCAAGCTCACCACCACCGCGCACAAAAAATGAGTCCGCAAAGGGCTGACGAACCGCTGCACCCGCTTGCAGAATTCGTGCGGCTCAACCGAATCGTTGAACTAAACCGATTACGCGGTGGTAATCTGAGCTTCGCCGTCCGGTGAAGCAATTCGAATTCCAGTAGCAATCCGAGCGGCGCGCATGAGGCAGTGTGCACGCGGCGCCGGGGCGTGCCAGCGTGGTGGCGCGGGGATGTAGGTTTTGACCCGGTCGGGCCGCCGTGCTAAAGTAGTCTGAATTCTGACCAACTGGAGCCAACCCCGATGAAGACCCTTCCTCTTTCGGAAGCCAAGAGCCAGCTCAGCGGCCTGGTCGAGCAGGTGCGCGCGCTCGAGGAACAGGTGATGATCACCCGCAACGGGCGCCCGGCCGCCGTGCTCGTCAGCGCGGAAGAGTTCGAGCGCTGGAGGGAAACCATCGAGGTTCGCGGGGACGCGGCGCTGATGAAGGAGATCCGCGCCGGGCTGCGTGCGCTGAAATCGCGCAAGGCCCGCCTGTATACGCTCGAAGAATTGCTCGGCTGAACGGCGGCAAGGGCGTGAGGAAGCCGCCAATCCGTTTCAAGGTTCCCGAGCAGGTCACGCAACTGGTGCGCGGCCTGCACCCTGATATCAAGCGCAAAGTGCGCGCGGCTCTCGATCGGCTTGCGCTCGACGCCGCGGCCGGCAAGGCGCTGCAAGGCGATCTCGAAGGGCTGCGCAGCCTCAGGGTGGCGCGCTTCCGTGTTATCTACCGGACGAGTACGCCCCGGGTCATCGAGATTGTGGCGATCGGCGCGCGCGATCGCATCTACGAAGAGACCCTGCGGCTCGTTTCGGCGGAGTGTGCCAACACCTGACCCCGGCCATGCTCTCGATCCGCAATCTCGCCAAGACCTTTTCCGGCCCGCGCAGTAAGACTGTGCTCGCGGGCCTGAGTCTGGAACTCGCGGCGGGCGAGTACGTGGCGGTCATGGGCGAATCGGGCATCGGCAAGTCCACGTTGCTCAACCTGGTGGCCGGACTGGACCGGCCCGATAGCGGGCAGGTTCATTTCGAAGGCAGGGATCTTGCCGCGCTCGACGACGATGCCCTCACACTCGTACGCCGGCGCCACATGGGCTTCGTGTTCCAGGCCTTCCATGTGCTCCCGTACCTCACGGTTGCGCAGAACGTGGCGCTGCCACTCGTGCTCAATGCCGTTCCTGATACGGAGATGAACGAGCGGGTCGCGAGCGTGCTCGCCGCGGTGGGCCTCGCCGAGCACGCGAGCAGCATGCCGCGCGAACTCTCTGGAGGGGAGACGCAGCGGGTGGCGATCGCGCGCGCACTCGTGCACCGGCCGAAGCTCGTGCTCGCGGACGAGCCGACCGGCAACCTCGACCCCGAAAGTGCATCGCAGGTGTTGTCGCTGCTGCGAAATTGCGTGAAGGAAGAGGGCGCCGCGGGGATATTGGTCACCCACTCGCGGGCCGCGGCGGCGACCGCGGACCGGGTGTACGTGCTCTCCGCGAGCGGATTGCATCCACTGGAACTACCAGATCCTTCGCTTCGCTTAGAGCGTCTATCAAAATGACAATTTCGTGCCCCCTCACCCTGCCAGGCCCCCTCTCCCTGGCCCTCTCCCCCGTAAACGGGGGAGAGGGGAAATTATTTTGTTAGCCGCTATTGGGGTGAGCAGGATGCAATTGAGCCGCGCCGGTCTACGCCGCCGTCTGCTGTTTGCGCCGCTCGCTCAGCACCGCGGACGCACGCTGCTTGCCGTCGTCGCGATCGCGCTTGGCGTTGCGCTGGGCTACGCGGTGCAGCTCATCAACCAGGTTGCAGTGAACGAGTTCACTCACGCGGTGAGCGCGCTCTCCGGCGACGCAGATCTTGAGGTGAGCGGGCCGCGCGGCGGATTCGACGAGAGCCTGTATGCGCGGCTCGCGCGCCTGCCCGAAGTGAGCGTGGCAAGCCCGGTGCTCGAACTGGATGCGCGTGTCGCAGGCCGGCGCGAGGCGCTCAAGGTGCTCGGGCTGGACGTGTTCCGGGCGGGGCTGGTGCAGCCCGAGCTCGTGCTCTCGGAGTCGGCAAACGGCATCGATTTCCTGCGCGATGACCGGATATTCCTGTCGCAGTCTGCCGCTGACTGGCTGCGCCTCGGGCCGGGCGACGAGGTCGGCCTGCAGGTAGGTCTTGCCGAGATTCGCCTGACCGTGGCGGGCATCCTGCGCGGGGAGAGTCTGCGCCAGCGTCTTGGCGTGATGGACATCGCGGCAGCGCAGTGGCGCCTTGCGCGCCTGGGGGCGGTCAATCGTATCGACCTGCGCCTGAGGCCCGGTGAAAACGTCGATGCGTTTGCGCGTAGCCTTGCGCCGACTCTGCCGCCAGGGCTGCTGGTGGAGCGTCCGCGCTCGAGCGTAGAACGCAGCGCCAATTTGTCTCGCGCCTACCGCACGAATCTCAACGTGCTCGCGCTGGTGGCACTCTTCACCGGCGGACTGCTGGTATTTTCCACGCAGGCGCTGGCCGTGGTGCAGCGGCGCGCGCAGCTCGCACTGCTGCGCGTGCTCGGATTCACGCGCGGCAACCTGCTCATGCTGCTGATTGGCGAAGCGCTGCTGATCGGCGCCGTGGGAGCGCTCGCCGGAATTGCGATCGGGCATCTGGGCGCGGAACTCGCAGTGGCGCATTTCGGCGCCGATCTCGGCGCCGGGCAGTTCCGCGGCATCCAGCCGGAACTTCGGGTTGACGCGTGGGGATTGGCGCTATTCGCGCTGCTCGGTATCGTAACTGCCGTAGCCGGCAGCCTCGCCCCCGCGCTCGAGGCGGCGCGCGCCGCACCCGCGCAGGCGCTCAAGGCGGGCGACGAACAGCGCGTGTTCGAGCGCCTGCGACCCGTGGGACGCGGAGCCGTCCTGCTCGTCGCGGGGATCGCGCTGACGCAGGCGCCGCCAGTGTTCGAGCTGCCGCTATTCGGCTACATCGCGATCGGCTGTCTGCTGGTGGGCACCATCGCGCTGATGCCGCGCATCGCCGCAGCGTGCTTCGGTTCGATTCCACTCTTGCCGGCTCCAGCGGCGCGGCTCGCCGTCGCGCAGCTTGCGGGCGCGCCCGGGCAGGCGATGGTAAGTCTCGCGGCCATCGTGGCGAGCGTAAGCCTGATGGTTTCGATGGCTATCATGGTCACCTCGTTCCGTCATTCCCTGGAGGACTGGCTCGACCGGGTGCTGCCGGCCGACCTGTACGTGAGGACCGGGCTGCAAAACGAAGCATCGTTCCTGTCCGTGGACGACCAGCAGCGTTTGCGCGACATCGCCGGTGTGCGCCGTGCCGAATTCCTGCGCAGCCAGCAGGTGCTGCTCGCACCCGAGCATCCGCGAGTGATGGTATTTGCGCGCGAGATCGAGCGTAGCGAGGCGGAGCGATCCATTGCGTTGATCGGTCCGCATATTTCACCCGCTCCACAAGACCCGCCGCCGCTCTGGGCCAGCGAGGCGATGATGGACCTCTATGGCTATCGGCTCGGAAATATCGTGGAACTTCCTCTCGGCGGCAGCAGCGAGCGCTTCACCGTGGCCGGCATCTGGCGCGATTACGCACGCCAGCAGGGCTCGGTGATCATCGAGCGCGACGTCTATGTGCGTATTACCGGCGATCGCAACGCGAAGGACGCGGCCCTGTGGCTAGCTCGCGAGGTTGCGCCCGCGAGTGTTAAGCGAGCGATCACCGCGGGTATCGCCGATTCATCGCGCATGGATATCTTCGAGCCGGGCGAGATCCGCGAGAACTCGCTCAGGATTTTCGACCGGACCTTTGCGGTAACTTACGCGCTCGAGGCGGTCGCGGTCGTAATCGGTTTGTTCGGGCTTGCCTCGAGCTTCGGCGCGCTGGTGCTCGCACGCTCGCGCGAATTCGGCATGTTGCGCCACGTGGGAATGACGCGGCGGCAGATCGCGGCGATGCTCGCTACCGAAGGCGCTCTCGTTTCGGCGCTCGGTCTGGCAATCGGCATCGCGCTCGGCTGGCTGATCAGCCTCGTGCTGATTCATGTCGTGAATCGCCAGTCGTTCCACTGGAGCATGGACCTGCATCTGCCCTGGGGCGACCTTGCGGCGTTTACAGTCGTGATGCTTGCGTTTTCGGTGCTGACCGCGCTCGCGAGCGGCCGCCGCGCCATGAGTCGGGACGTGGTGCTCGCGGTGAAGGAGGACTGGTGAGGGACGCAGCGTGAGGAGAAGAGTCTTCCTGCTCGGCCCGCTGGCGTTGCTTGCGAGAACGTCAAGTGCCGCCACTGAGTACCCGATGGTACGGCCCGGCCTCGCGCTTGCCTTCCCGCGCGATCACGGCAGCCACTCCGTCTACCGCAACGAGTGGTGGTACATCACCGGTTGGCTGAAATCCAAGACGGGCAATGAATTCGGGATGCAGATCACGTTTTTTCGCAACCGCCCCGGCATCGGCGAGGACAACCCGAGCCGCTTCGCGCCGCGCCAGCTCCTGTTCGCCCACGCGGCGATCTCGGATCGTCGCATCGCCCGCCTGATGCACGATCAGCGTGCGGCACGCGCAGGCTTCGACCTCGCGGCCGCGAGCGAGGTCGACACCGACGTGCGCTTGGGCGATTGGAGACTCGTTCGTGAAGGCGACAGATTTATCGCGCGGATAGCGGGCCGCGAGATCGGCTTCGCGCTCGAGTTCCGGCCCACGCAGCCGCTGCTTCTGCAGGGCGAGGACGGCGTCAGCAGCAAGGGGCCGAGGCCCGGGCAGGCGAGCTATTACTACAGCCTGCCTCACCTCGCAGTGTCAGGATCGATCACGGTGAAGGATCGCACGCTCGAAGTCCTGGGATCGGCATGGATGGACCACGAGTGGTCGAGCGAAGCGCTTGCGCCCGAGGCGGAAGGATGGGACTGGGTAGGACTGAATCTGGCCGACGGCGCGGCGCTCATGGCGTTCCGGATCCGCACTCGTGAAGGCGGCGCGTTGTGGGCGGGTGGCGCCCATCGCTCCGCCGATGGCCGGGTGCGCGTGCTTTCCCCGCAGGAGGTTGCATTCGAGCCGACACGCCACTGGCGTTCGCCACGCACCAGCGCGCAATACCCGGTGGGGATGCGCCTGCGGGCGGGCGATCTCGACCTCACGCTCGAACCGGGCATGGACGACCAGGAACTGGACGCGCGCGCGAGCACCGGTACCATCTACTGGGAGGGCGCCGTGCGCGCGATGAGCGGCGGCAGTCCCCTTGGACAGGGCTACCTGGAACTCACCGGATACTGGAAGCCGCTCAAGCTTTGAGCGGCGGTTGCGCGAGCGCTGAGTACAGAAAAACGGAGCAGCAGGACAAATATGCTCTGCTACTCCGTAATTGGCCGGTTGGAGGAGGAGGTTCCATTCGGCCGGCATCGCGTTTGAGAGCGACGCAGCACCCTAAAGGAGAAGGATGCGAAGCTAAAATACCGCAAGAAAAGCCCGGCGTTGTTGACTTAAGTCAATCGGGAGCGCGAAATAACCGCCCGCGGGTCGCGCCGATCGTCGCCAACCCGGGCGCCACTGCTTCGGCAGTACGCTGCTTGCGCTGGCGAATTTGATGCAGATCAATCCGCGCGGTTCCGGTATGGGCTCCCTTGCGGGGCGAAATGCACCGGCGCGGCTAATCGAACTTGGCGTCGGAGGCCTTGACCACCTTGGCGACGCGCGCGTGCTCCGCTCTGATAAACGCCGCGAATTCTTCGGGCGTATTGCCCACCGGAGTCACCGCCTCGTGCGTCAGGCGGTCGAGTATGTCCTGGGATTTTGTCGCGGCCACGATTTCCCGGTTAAGCAGATCGACGATGGGGCGCGCAGTCCCGGCGGGTGCGACGATGCCATACCACGAGCCCGCTTCAAAGTCGCGCACGCCGGACTCAGCGACCGTCGGAATGTCGGGAATCGAGGCTGAGCGTTTGGCCCCGGTCATCGCAATCGCCCGCAGCTTGCCCGCCTTCACCTGCGGCAGCATCGCGACTGCGCTCGAAAACATGAGCTGCATCTGGCCGCTCAGCAGATCGGTCAGCGCCGGCGACAATCCCTTGTAGGGCACGTGGACGAGCTTCGTCCCCGTCATCAGCTTGAACAACTCCGTCGCGAGGTGCGTCGTGCTGCCGATCCCGTTTGACGCATAGTTGAGCTCGCCGGGCTTCGCTTTGGCGAGCGCGATCAACTGTTTGACCGAGTTGACCGGCAGCGACGGATGCACCACCAGCAGATGCGGCGCCGACGCAATCAGACTGACCGGATCGAAATCCTTCAATGGATCGTAGGGGACTTTTTTCTGGATGTTCGGAATGATAGTGAGCGTCGCCATGTTGCCCAGCAACAGCGTATAGCCGTCAGGTGCGGCCTTCGCCACCAGTTCCGCCGCGATGATGCCTCCCGCGCCGGGACGGTTGTCGGCGACGACTTGCTGCTTCAGCGCCTGCGCCAGTTTCTGGCCGATCATGCGCGCAATCGTATCGTTGCCGCCGCCCGGTGACTGCGGCACGACGATCCGGATCGACTTATTGGGGTAGCCCTGCGCGTACGCCGTTCCGGCCGCCGCGATACAAACGGCCGCGACAATCATTGCGAGCAGTGATTTCACCATCGTTCCCTCACCTTGACCGAAATCTGCCCCGCGCGCTACCGGCCGAGCGCCCGCACTACCGCATCCCCCATCTGCGTGGTCGACGCCTTGCCGCCGAGATCCGCGGTCAGGTGCTGTGCATCCGCGATCACCTTGTCCATCGCCTGATCCATCAACTGCGACGCCTCGACCGCCTTCGGCTCGTTGCGTTTGCGCCCGAGCCACTCGAGGAGCATCTTGCCCGACATGATCATCGCATAAGGATCGGCGATGTTCTTGCCCGCGATATCCGGCGCCGAGCCGTGCGTCGCCTGGGCCATTGCCTGGGCCGCCCCCACGCACAGCCCCGGCGCAAGTCCCAGGCCGCCGACGATCCCCGCGCCTTCGTCGGTCAGGATGTCGCCGAACTGGTTGGTCGTCACCACCACGTCGAACTGCTGCGGATTCATCACCAGCTTCATCGCGAAACCGTCGACCAGCACTTCGTTCAGCACGCAGTCGGGAAAATCCTTCGCCACCTTGCGGCATTCTTCGGCGAACATGCCGCACACCAGCCGGTAGACCGGCTCCTTGTGCACGCTCGTCACCGTTCTGCGCGGCCGCGTGCGCGCGATCTCGAAGGCTTCGCGCGCGACGCGGTTAGCGCCTTTGCGCGTGACCACGCGCGTGCCGATCGAAATCTCGTCGTTCGGCCTGAACTCGCCATTACCCGCGACCACGGTGCCGCTGGCCTGCATGCCTTCCGTCACTTCGCGCAGGAACACGATGTCGACGTTCTTGTGCAGCGACGGCAGGTTCGGGTACGACTTGACCGGCTTCACGCTCGCGAACAGTTCGAACTTCTTGCGCAGCGGCGGCATGATCCAGGTCGGATCGTTGCGCGGGTACGCATTGTGGCCGATCGGTCCCGTGATCCAGCCGTCGGTTTTTTCGAGCGCGTCGACCGTGACCTGCGGCATGGTGTGGCCGTGCAATTGATGGCCCTTGAGACCGATAGGCAACTCCTGCCATTGCACTTCGAGCCCGGCCTTGGCTGCAGCGGCCTGCATGACCTTGACCGCCACGGGCACGACTTCCAGCCCGATATCGTCGCCCAGCAACACCCCTATCTTCAACACGACCGTGCTCCTCTGTTAATACATCGCTGCGTTGCGGCGTGCGTTTCGCAACGCCTGCGGAGTGCTCTCCCGCTGGCGCCTATTTCGGGAAGCGCCGCACCGCCTTCAAGCGCTGCGTGGTATCCCCCGCCAGGTGCGACCAGATGATGCCGTCGCGCACCAGCTTGTCGGCGAATGCATCGATGGTGTGGCCTGACGCGCCGTGGATGTCCATGTTGAGTTCGCTCACCCGCTGGATCACATCGGTGGAAAAATTCATCAGCAGCACGATGTTCGGTGAACCATGCATCTCCCGATCCATTTCCCACGCGGCCCGCATCACGAATGCGCGCAGCGCCTCGGTAAGCATGTGCATTCTGGCGAGCGCCAACTGGATGCGCTGCTGCTCGATCAGCGGCTTCCCGCCCTGCTGCCCCGCCTTCGCCCGCCGCATGGCCGACTCGCACGCGTCGTCGCACACCCCCAGTGCATTGCACGCCAGCTCGAAGTCGCTGAATTCGGTGGCGGCGCCGGTTCGCACCTTGCTCGCGCCGTTGACCTCGCCGACGACATTGGCGTGCGGCACGCGCGCGTTCTCGAAAATCAATTCCGCATTCTGATAGAACCGCCAGCCCGCCTTGTTGAATACTTTGCCGATCCTGAACCCCGGGGTATCTATCGGCACCAGGAAAACCGTGCCGCCCTGCCGGACGGGAACATCCGGATTGGTCCTGGCATTCAGAAAAAACAGTTTGCCGACGTTGCCGTTGGCGATGAAACATTTCTCGCCGTTCAGTATCCACTCGTCGCCGTGGCGTTCCGCCCTTAGCTTGTATCCGGCGCGTGGATCATCTTCCGGCGGCAGGCGGTTGTCGGAGCCGGCATTGGGCTCGGTTCCCGCCGAACCCAGCACGTAAGTATCGTCGGCAAGAAACGGCTTCAGGAAGCGTTCTTTCTGCTCGTTGGTGCACGACGCGGCAATCAGGTGGCTCCACTTCCAGCACTGGCTGAAGGCCTTGGAGATCGCGCTGTCCGCTTTCGCCAGTTCCGCCATCACCAGCGCCTGTGTCACGAAGTCGATGCCGTGGCCGCCCCACTCCTTCGGTACTGTCGAAGTCCGAAAACCGAGCTTCGAGCCCTTCTTGATGATCTCCCAGTCCCACGTCTTGACCGGGTCGGCGATTTGTTCGCGTGCCAGCGAAATGGGGCGTATTTCTTCCTGCGCAAACTTGCGCGCTTTCATCTGCCATGCGCGCTGCTCTTCGTTCAACGAAAAATCCATGCCGCCCCCGTCAAAACCCCGTCACGTCCGGCCGCTTGCTCTAGGCGCGCCGATAGCCGGCTACTACCTCGGCAATCTGCAGTTTCGCCGTGCTGTTGCTGGTCTCCGCATGCACGAACACCAGCGCATCGTGTACATATTTCTGCAGCGGCATGTCTTTCATCACGCCCATCGCGCCGAAACACTCCGCCGCGAGCAGCGCCGCTTCGTGCACCGCCGCCGAGGTGTAGGCCTTGGCAATAGTCTGCAGCGGCAAATCGGTCAGGCTGGCGTAGTCATCCGCGTGGTCAGCTGCCCACGCCGCTTTCCACACCATGTTGCGCGCCAATTCCAGCCGGATCGTGATCTCCGCGAGTATGGTGCCGATCGCCTGGTGCTGGATGATCGGCCGCCCGCCCTGGATCCGCAGCTTGGCGTAATCGATAGCCGCTTCGTATGCCGCTCGTCCGACCCCGAGATTCAGCGCCTGAACCAGCGGGCTGCCGCGCCCTGCCGCACCCGCTTCGCCCAGCAAACGACCCTGGCCTTGCGTGCCCAGCAGGTTGGCGCCGGGCACCTTGCAATTCTTGAACGTCACTTCGCCGCCCGTACCATGAAACCAGCGGTAGACCTGCGCGCCGCTGGGATCGACGCCCACTTTCCCTGGCTCACGCACGCTGACGCCCGGCGTGTTGCCCGGCACCAGAAAAATGCTCACGCCATTCATGCCGGAGGACTTGGGGTCGGTCCTCGCCTGCACCGCGATGAGTTTGGCCAGCGGTGCGTTGGCGACGAACGGATACACGCCGTTGATCACCCAGTCGTTGCCTTGTTTCGCCGCGGTCGCGGGAACGCTGACCTCGGCGACGTCAGGGCGGTGGTAGTTCCATCCCCCCGCGTCCGGATCGGACTCCTGCCCGGCATACGCGAGGTGATAGCGATCGTCCTTCAGATACTCGGGCAGAAAACGCTCGCGCTGCGCGGGCGTCATCGCCTGGTCAAACAACAGGTGGCCCAGCGCCGAGGTCTGCGTCAGGGTAGTCGCAAGCCCGACGTCGCCCGCCGCCAGTTCTTCGGCCACCACGCACGAGGTCAGATGGTCCGCACCCGCGCCACCCAATGCTTCGGACAGCGCCAGCGTGCGCAGGCCCATTTGGGACGCCTGGTCGAGAATTTCCAGAGGAAAATGCGGATCCTCGGCCTGCAAACGATCCGGATGCAGCGCAACCGGTTTGATTTCCCGCACCACAAAATCGCGTACGGTGTCGCGCATCTCCTGCTGCTCTGCACTAAGCTGTAAGTTATACATTTCGGTCAGCGTCCTCTCGTTATTCAATCCCGTTTCCGGATGCGGGGCATGCGAAAGTACCGGTTGCCGGTCCTGCCATTCGCGCTTTCGCAAGGATCGCGCACTCGGCACAACTGCGGGATAAGCTCGCCTTATCCGCTGCTGCTGCGCGGGTGCCGTGACGATCCTGGGTGATCTCTGCGATTCCTGCGAACGGAGGGCCGAGCCTGGTGGAAGCGTGATTTTAGAAGTCCTGCCCGATTCTGTCTACGATCCGCGGCGATTTCCGCCGTCGCGCCCCGACCGGACACCGGAAAGCAGCCGGGCCAGCCCCTGCACGTGGCGGTGACGGATTCGACTTGACCCGCACCGCGGGCGCGCTTTACGCTCTGGCACTCGGAAAAGTGACGCGGATCAATTATTGGAGAATTCATGAACCACACTGCACAACGCAACAGAATGCGCACCCTGATGGCCGAATCGAAATGCCTGTCGCCGGCCAGCGTATTCGATCCGCTGTCGGCGCGCGTCGCGGAGTCCGTCGGCTTCGAAATCGGCATGCTGGCGGGATCGGTGGCGTCGAACACCACGCTCGCCGCGCCCGATCTCATCGTGCTGACGCTCACCGAGTTTGCCGACCAGGTCCGGCGCATCATGCGCGTGAGCAAGCTCTCCCTCCTCGTCGACGCCGACCATGGTTACGGCAACGCGCTTAACGTGATGCGTACGGTGCAGGAACTGGAGCATGCCGGCGTATCGGCTTTGTCGATCGAGGATACCGTGCTGCCAACGCCGTTCGGACAGACCAAGGGCAATGAAAGCCTGACCTCGATCGAGGAAGGGGTCGGCAAGCTGCGTGCGGCGGTGGCGGCGCGCGGCGACCCGTCACTGATCATTGCGGGACGCACCTCTGCGATCAAGGTCGAGGGCGTCAAAGGCGCGATTGCACGCGCCAAGGCCTACGCCGCCGCCGGCGTCGACGCGATCTTCATCGTCGGGTTGGAAAAACTCGAGCAACTCGACGCGATTCAAGCCGCCGTCAAGCTGCCACTCATCGTCGGCTCGGCGCCCGCCTCGCTCAAACGCGAGGACCTGGCCGCGCGCGGCGCCCGCATTCTGCTGCAGGGCCACCAGCCGGTCGCAGCCGCGGTCAAGGCGCTGCACGAAACCTATACGCACCTATTTCAAGGCGGCGCGCCCGCCGATCTCAAATCGAGAATTGCCTCGCCGCAGGAAATGGAGCGCCTGACCGACGGCGAGAGCTACAAGAACTGGCAGCGCGAATATCTGCGTTGAGACAGGGTCCGGATTGGTAGGTAGGGCGCTGGTGTACCACCAGGAAAGCAACTCCTGAACTAACTACTCACGATAAAAGGAAGCATTTGCTACGCGCCTAAAAGTTGCTTAACAAGGCTTCCAAAGTATTCGTGGTTTCGGAACCTTTTCTTATTTCGAAGAAATCCTTTCGGAAATCGAACCTCAATATACTCCACTTCTAATGTCACAATATCACGTTCTAAGCACAGCGATACATGGACATTAGAAAATAGCGCGCCGAGCTGCCGATTAAGTTTCAGAAGTTGAGCTTTCACAGCCAGCCTTCTTTGCTTATCTACCTTACGCCTCTTGAGATCAATATTTCTGCATTCCCCTTTTCGTCTGCGCGCCCATTCGGTTCCGTTTCGCTTTTCCAATAACTGCAAATACGCACGCTGGGATAAGTCATGCTTTTCTTCGTTCACTTGTTTTAGAACAAGCGCAAGATTACTGGGCCAAGAACTTCCACCTGAACAAACCGGTGTGATATGGTCAACTGAGTAGTTCTTGCTTTCTCTAGAAATAGGTTGGCCGGTGTAATAGCATTTACCCTCTTGGATATCAAAAATCTGCTCTATATCGGTCGTTTCATAGCGCCCCCCTGAGGCCCAGGTTTCTGTGGAACGCCGACGTTCCGCACGCTCCAGGTTCCTCCCATACTTCTTAATCTCCATCCGACAATTTTCCGCATCATCCTCGCTGCGGAAGGAAATCATTAGGTGTGCATCGGACTCGATTATCCTAGAGCTGATCTGTCGAATGCGCTGGCGGAGCCCCTCCGGCAATTTGTCGAATTCGTTTTTACTAATATGGCCGGTAAATTGATTGGTAAGTATCTCAAGCCACATTTGGGGCAACTCCTTTCCGAATCCTCTTCCCTAATAAGATAGCCGTACCAATTATTTCCTAACGGTACCACCAGTGACGGCTGGTCAATGTAGCCACCGTCGCAGTAACGCGGAGAACTACGGATACAACTCTACTCCACAGCGAGCCTAGACATCACGGGGGAAACTCTATAAATGTTTGCCCAAGAACGCTGCGCATCTGAGTTTCAAATTTCCGCGCGAAATGCTTGGCGTCATCGGCGAATTGCGCGGAACCCACTAGCGCAGAAAGTATCCCCGTAGGTAGAGTACTTCTCGATTCAGAGTAGCGGCCTGCGCCTTCGGCATCGCGATCGAGAAATTCTATTTGCCCATATAAGAGACGCAATTGGTCGAACGCTTCATGAGTGGTCCAAAGTGCCGTCAACTCCTCGGGCGAATAAGCGGACGCAAGGTTGTTGAATGAGGCGAGCCAAACGCCTTTTCCAATCGGCGGAAACGGGAATTTGATTAGCGCGCGAGCCACTGCAATGTAGTTCAGTGTTTCATCTTTTTCTCGCCAAGAATCCCGTGAAGCAATAACGCTGCTCCAATAATCGGATAGCAGAGAGCGATTACGAGCAGTTTCAAGCTCCACAAGAGTTCGAGTTGACCCCTTGAGTTTTCGGGCAGTCCTCTTGGACCGAATTAACTCTGCTACTTGGCCAAGTACAAAGCCGAGAATGACCGCACCTAGCGTGGTCAATGATCTTGTAATCTCTGAATCGACCATTGGGCATTCCTCTTTACGTGATCACCTATGATAGGCTGGCCGTGTGATTCTAGGAAATGTTTCGCGAACCGGTTCCGAAACAAATAAGGCCTGCATCGCTGCAAGCCCTTTAGTGTTTGGTAGGGCATCACGGGTTCGAACCGTGGACCCAGGGGATTAAGAGAATCGGCTGCGTTATTGCGGTATAATCCACCTGTGCAGAAATCTGGACAGGTAGAAATTGAACGTGGACCCCATCCCTTACACCCGGCTGCGTAACGAGTTGGCGCGCGTGCTCGACAAGGTCAACGAGGACCGGTCGTCGGTCGTCATTACACGACGCAACGGCAAATCCGCGGTGCTGATGTCGATGGACGAGTATTCCGCGCTTCAAGAAACCGCGCACCTTCTGCGGAGCCCGCGAAACGCCGCCCGCCTGCACGAAGCCCGTGAGCAAGTCGAAAAAGAAATCGCGCGCCACGCCCGCCGCCGTCGCCGGTGAGCCTTTCTTCGCTGACCGGGCTAAAGAGGATATAGCCTGGTGGCGCAAGACCGACCCCAAGATCGTCGCGCGCGTTGATGCGCTGATCGCCGATATTCGGCGCAGCCCCTTTGCCGGCATCGGCAAGCCCGAGCCGCTCAAGCACGAATGGCAAGGCTACTGGTCACGCCGTATTACTGCTGAGCATCGCCTGGTCTATCGCATCGAAGCCGGGCGCCTCTATATTCTCCAGGCGCGCTACCACTACTGATTTGCGCGCTGGCTTGAATTGTTTGGTGGGGCATCACGGGATCGAACCGTGGGCCTACGGATTAAGAGTCCGCTGCTCTACCAGCTGAGCTAACGCCCCATTGCACGTCATATTTCGGCGTGTCCAACGCATTGCGATATTTTACTGTCTGTCGCGGGTGAGCGGCACGAAACGCACCGCGAGCACCTTGCGCGTGCTGGTCCTGCCGCCTGCATCCTTCTCGATCACGAGCAATTCCTGGCTGCTCCATTGCGGACCGACCGGAATCACGAGCTTGCCGCCGGGCTTCAATTGCTGCACCAGCGCCGGCGGCACTTCGAGCGCGCCGGCGGTCACCATGATCGCATCGAACGGCGCCTGCTCGGGCCAGCCGAGGTAGCCGTCGCCGCTGCGCGCGGTAACGTTGCGATAACCTAACGTTGCCAGCCGCGCCGCCGCCTCCTTCGCGAGCGGCACGACGATCTCGATCGTAAAGACTTCGCGCGCCAGCTCGCCCAGCACTGCCGCCTGATAACCACAGCCGGTGCCGATCTCGAGCACTCTGTCGCCCACCTTGAGATCGAGCAGGTCGGTCATCAGCGCCACGATGAATGGCTGCGAAATGGTCTGGCCGTTGCCGATCGGCAATGGCCGGTTGTCGTACGCGTGGCGCTCCTCGCCGGGCGGAACGAAGCGATGGCGCGGCACCTTGTTCATCGCCGCCATCACGCGCTCGCCCAAAGCGGCACGGCCGGTTTCAAACCGCGTCTCGCGCGTGAGCGCCGCGATGGTGTCGACCATCGCTTTGCGTGGCTCGGCGTACGAGTCCTGGGCTTCCGCAGTCATGATCGTTCCGGCCGCAAGCAGCGCTCCGATCAGGGTGACGACTCTGGATATTGCGCAGGGCATGAAAACAAACGGGGCATGTCGAGATTACTTCCGGCACGCCCCGCCGTTCAAGAACGTTACTTCTTCGCCGGCGCCTTGCCCGGCTCTGCCGCGGGCTTCGCGCTCATGCACCCGCTCATGAACTTCTTGCGCTCGTCGCCTTTGAGCTTCTTGTCGCTCGCGTCCTTGGAACAGGACTTCATCTTTGCCTGCTGAGCCTTCTGCTTTTCGGACGGCTCCTTCTTGGCCTTGGCCGGCTTCGCAGCGTCCTTCGTAGACTTCTCGGCTACCGGCGCCGCCTTCGTCGCGTCGCCCTTGGCCTTGTCCTGCGCCAGCGCCAACGGTGAGGTCGCCAGCATGAAGCAGATTACTGCGATCAGTTTTTTCATTTCACGCTCCTCGAGTTGAACCGGAACCGCTCCGGCCCTGACTATAACGGCCCAGGCGTCAATCGCGCTGACACAACTCGAAAACCCCGGCCAACAACTGGTACGACTCCAGCCGGGTGCGATAGTCGCCGGTAATCGTAATCACCATCAATTCGTCGGCTTCGAATTGCCCGGCGAGCGCCATGAGGCGTGCCTTGACCGTGTGCGGCGCACCGAGCACCAGGCGCCGCCGGTTCCGCGCAATGTGCGCCTTTTCGACATCGGTATAGCTGCGGCTCTCAGCCTCCTGCGCGTTCGGCACAGGCAGGTTGAGCCCGTAATCGGTGTTGAGCCGCCGCAAGCCGATACTCGCCGCGCGCCGCTCGGCTTCGGCGTCGGTTGCGGCGCAGATCGCGAAAACCGTCAGCAGCGAAAGCGGCTCCCCCTCGCGCTGCGACGGCTGGAAGCTGCGGCGGTAGTCGCGCATCACCTGGTCGCCGCCGTCGGCGCTGATGAAATGCGCGAACGCAAAACGCAGGCCGAGTTGCGCGGCGAGCGCGCCGCTGTAATCCGACGAGCCGAGCAGCCACACCTGCGGTGCGGTCGGTCCCGCCGGCATGGCTTTGACGGACGCGAACGGATGGCCGGCGGGCAGCGCGTCGTCGAGATACGCGACCAGAAATTGCACCTGCTCGGGAAAATCCTCCGCGCCCGTATAGCTGCCGCCGCCCATCGCCAGCGCCGTCGTGCGGTCGCCGCCGGGCGCGCGCCCGATGCCGAGGTCGATGCGCTGCGGATACAACGCCTCGAGCATGCGAAACTGCTCGGCGACCTTGAACGGGCTGTAATACGGCAGCAGGATGCCGCCGGTGCCGATGCGGATTTTCGATGTTGCGGCGGCCACGCGCGTCACCAGAATCTCCGGGCATGGATCGGCCAGCGCGGCAATTGCGTGATGCTCGGCAAGCCAGTAGCGGTGATAGCCGAGTTGTTCCGCGGCCTGCGCGAGCTTGATGGTTTCGTGAATCGCCTGCGCCGGTGTATGGCCGCTGATGATCGGGGACTGGTCGAGCACGCTCAGGCGCATACCTGCCTCTCGGTTGCAAAGCCGCGATTATACGGTGTCGCCTCTGGTTTAACCGCGCCACGCACTCACGAGCAACCGCGCAGTCGGTGCGATTAGTCAGCGGCCGTGGCCCTATTACGTACGCCGATTGGCAATCAAGAATGCCACCGCTAAACCGGCGACCAGCAACGCTTGCGCATAAGTCGCAGCGTCGCTTACCCACGCGCCGGCGATGCTGCCGGCGCCGGCGAGCGCAATCATTCCCCCCGCCATACCGGCGGCGCAACATCCGGTGAGCGCGGTGCTGCTTGCGGCAGCGGTCGTGGCAAACACACCGGCGGCCGCTCCGCCGACCGACGCGCCCAGGCCGCGGGACCGGCACACCGCGCGTCGCGCCAGCAGCCGAATGTGCAGCAAGACCAAGGCAGTGAGGACCGTCGATACCAGCGTGTGGCCAAGTGTGTAGGTAAACATCGTCGCAATCACGAAGCCACTGGTGGTATTGATCGCGGCGAGCGGCGCATTGTAAATCCTGCCGGCAGCGCCGGAGGCGAGGCTCTGCGCGAATTCCTCGTACGGCACGTACCAGGAGAGACTCATGAATCCAAGCTTGTGGTACGACACCAGCGCGAACAACGCGAGCGGCAGCGCGAGCATCAGCGCGAGCAACGCCGCGCCGAGCGCGCTCCATCGGATGCCGGAAGTTCCCAGCCAGCGCATCATGAATGGAACCTCACCACGCGCTCGTCAGATATCGCCGGCTCCTCCGGCGCGGCTGCGTCGGCGCCGGATTCCCGCGCTTCGAACGCGATCGGCTTCAATCGCGCGCGATTGACCCGCAGATCGAAAATGTCGAAGCGGTTGTAATAGCCGACGACGTCGTGAAACTGCTTGGGCTCGACGCATAAATTGATGTCGATCTCGTGATACAGGATGCCTTCCTCGTCGCACAGCGTGTCGCTCACCGGCTCGCCCGACGGGCCGATCACCACGGAGACGGCGCGCGGCGTGTTGTCGAGCACCCCGGCCGCCGCCGGATCAACTTTGACCAGCGCGTCGCGCATTTTCCTGTCCATGAAGCCGGAGGCCACGATGTTGAACGCCTTGGCTTCGAACGAATGCGCGCCGGCGCGGATGCGGATGGCCGAGGCCAGGTCGTAGTTGCCGCCAGCTTTCGGTTCGCGCGTCGGCCATACCGGCGGATACGTCGAAATATGTACCTGCTCGCCCTGCGCCATCAGCGCGTAGCGCGCGAGCGGATTGGTGTTCTCGCCGCAGATCAGCATGCCGATGCGGCCGATGCGCGTGTCGCAAACTTTCAGTCCCGCGCCGTCGCCATTGGCCCAGACGAGCTTCTCGTAGAAGGTCGGCACGATTTTGCGGTGATGGTTCAGCACTTGCCCGTCGTCGCCGATCAGCAGGTTGGCATTCCACAGGCAGCCGACACTCGCGTCCGAGCGCTCGTTGATGCCGATTGAAACGAAAATGCCGTTCGCGCGCGCCGCCTCGCATAACCGCGTCAGCTCCGGTCCCGGCAGCACCAGCGCCTGCCCGGCGAGCCGCACGAAGAACTCGTGGTTCCTGATTGGCGCCCACAGCGCCGACCACACCGGAAACGCCGGAATATAGGTCTCTGGAAACGCGATCAACTGGGCACCGTTGCGCGCGGCCTCGCGTATCAGGTCGCAGGCCTTGGCGATGGTTTTTTCGCGCTCGAGAAAAACCGGGGCGACATGCGCCGCTGCCGCCTTGAACACCGGATACGCGCTCATGCATCGCCCCTGTCGGTGCCGCCCGCCGCGTTTACGCCACGGCTTCCTTGGTGAAATCGATGCGCGGTGTGAACGCTTTTTCGATCTGCGCCGCTGACACCGGGTGTTTCACCACGATCTCGCCTTTCTCGATGTGGCTCATTTTGAAGTCGATCACGGCCTTGTGGTCGGAGGCGCGGATGTACTTCGAGCCCTGCGGATGCTCGAACGACTCCGACACGCGCATGCCTTCCAGCGCCTGGATGAATTTGAGATTGTCCTGCTTCGCCCGCCAGCCGCCTTTCTCGACCGCTTTCTGGATGAAGAACATGCTCTCCCACACCGCCCAGTGGTGGCTGCCCGCGACGATGCGGCTGGAGGTCTTCTCCTTGCCGTCGACCGGATCGATTTCCATCAGATCGCGGAAGCGCTTGTTGTGCGGCGTGTCCTTGTAGCGCAACTGGCGCGGGTGATACTCGAGCAGGTACACCCCTTCCGACGCTCCGCCCAGGTCCTTCGGCGAAATCGCTTCATGGGTGCAGACCACGGAATAGCGGTTCATCTTCTGGTCGTAGCCCATCGATTTTGTCTGCGTATAATAGGCAGTCGATTGCGCGCCGAAGAAGATTGAGTACAGCACCTGGGTATCCGCCGGCACTTTGGCGAGGTACGGCAGCAGGTCCTTGGCGTCGAGCGGCACCGCGATCGGATTCGCGATCTTCGCGCCCATCGCCTCGAGTACTTTCTTGTGCTCGTTAAAGTGGCTCCAGCCCCAGCCGTAATCGGCGAAAACGAACGTCCAGTTCTTACCCAGATTCTCGAATGCCCACGGCGCGCCGGCGATTGCCTGCGAATAGGTGTCGGAGCCCACGCGGAACACGTAGCGGTTGCCCTGGGTGCCGGTCATCTCCTCGGCCATCGCCTGCGGAATGTAGATGGTCTTGAGTTCCTTGGCGATCGCAGTGGTCGCCAGGCATACGCCCGAGTGCACCGAGCCGACGACGAAGTCGGCCTTGTTGCGCTGGACCAGCGAGCGGAACTTGCGCGCGCCGGTCGGCGGATTGGATTCGGTGTCTTCCACCACGTATTCGACCGGACGCCCGGCGATGCCGCCGGACTCGTTGATGTGCCGGACCGCGGCGCGCGCCGCCTTGTCGCACCAGTAGCCCCACGACGAAAAACCGCCGGTGAGATCGCACTGGTGACCGATGACGATCGGCGCGCCTTGCGGTTTGGCGGCAGCGGCCTGCAACAATCCGGCATGGGTGGCGAGCGCGCTGCCGGCTGCGGATGCTTTCAGAAAATCACGACGGGTGAACGACATGTTGCCCTCCTTTGGTGAATAGAATGCTGCATTGACAGTCGAACCGGCCGGACAATTTTTTTATTGTGACTGCGCCCTACCCGTGCGCAACGCCGAGGTAGCGGTGCACGAGTCCCGGGTCGGCCTTGGCTTCGGCCGCGGCGCACTCAAAGCTGATCCGGCCTTTCTCCATAAAGTATACGCGCGTACATAGCTCCAGCGCAGTACGCACGTTCTGCTCGACCAGCAGGATCGACACCCCGGTCTGGTTGATGGCCTTGATTTCCTTGCGTAAGGTGTTGACCAGTATCGGCATGATGCCTTCGGTCGGCTCGTCCAGCAGCAGCAGCCGCGGCCGCGTCACCAGGCAGCGCGCGATCGCCAGCTGTTGCTGCTCGCCGCCGGAGAGCGTGCCGCCCAGCTGCTGCATGCGCTCCCGCAGCACCGGAAAGCGGGCGTAGATATGCTCGAGTTCCGCCGCCGCGGGCGGCTTGGCAAGCCCGATGCATAGATTTTCGAGCACCGTGAGGCGCGGGAAGATGTGCCGTCCCTGCGGCACGTAACCGATACCGAGCGCGGCGATCCTGTACGCCTGCATCTGGGAAAGACGCGCGCCGTTGAATGCAATCTCGCCGCCGCTCGGCGGGGTAAGCCGCATGATCGCGCGCAGCGTGGTGGTCTTGCCCACGCCGTTACGCCCGAGCAGCGCCACCGACTCGCCGTCCCTGACTTCGAGATCCACGCCCTGCAGCACCCGGCTCTTGCCGTAGTGCGCGGTGACGCCTTTGAGCTCCAGCATTTCAGTCGTCCTCCGGCACGCCGAGGTAGGCTTCCTGCACGCGCGGATCGTTTGCGATTTCCCGCGCCGTACCCTGGCACAGCACCTCGCCCTGGGTCATGACCGTGATGCGGTCAGCGATCTCGAACACGGTTTCCATATCGTGCTCGATCAGCAGGATGTTCACGCTTCGCGCAAGCTCTTTGATCTTGCGCACCGTGCGCCGGGTCTCTTCCGGGCTCATGCCGGCGACCGGCTCGTCGAGCAGCAGCAGCTTAGGTTTCATCGCGATGGCGATGGCGATTTCGAGCAGCGCGACGTCGCCGTAAGCCAAGTTGCCGGCGAGTTCGCTGGCGCGGCTGGTGAGCTCCACCGCCGCCAGCGCCTGCGCCGCGTCGTCGGCTGTCGCGCCGTACGTACGCGCCGACTTCAACGGGTGCAGAAACCGGTGGCGCGAGTGCGCGGCGATCCACACGTTGTCGTAGACCGACAGCCCGTTGAACACGCTTTTGACCTGCAGCGTGCGCGCCATGCCGAGCCGGCTGATGCGATGGGTCGGCATGCCGGTGATGTCCTGACCGTCGAACACCACGCGCCCGGCGCTGGGCGGCAGGAATCCCGACACCAGATTGAAGAAGGTGGTCTTGCCGGCGCCGTTCGGCCCGATGATCGCGTGCAACTCGCCCGCCGGCAGGTTGAAATCGACATTGTTGACCGCAGTCAGGCCACCGAATTTTTTGGTCAGTCCGCGCACCGACAGGATAGTGCTCATTCCTGCGTTCCTTTCCCGCCGGTGGCAGCGGGACCGCCTGGCGTCACGCGGCGTGCCGTGCGCCACGCCGCGATGCTGCCGAGGATGCCCTTCGGCGCGAAGGTCACCATCAGAATCACGATTACGCCGACGACGATCAGGTAATGCTCCCACACGGTCGACAGCTCTTCGCGCATGATCGTCAACACCACGGCGCCGACTATCGGGCCGAACAGCGTGCCGGTGCCGCCGACGATGGTCCAGACCACCGCCTCGCCGGACACCGTCCAGTACATATAGTGAGCCGACGCATAGCGCGAGAACAGCGCGAAGAGCGCTCCGGCGACACCGGCGAGCAGCCCCGAGAGGATGAACGAAATCAGGCGTATCAGGTACGGGTTGAAGCCGATCAATCCGGCGCGGGTGGCGTTCTCGCGCACTGCCTTGAACGCCATGCCGAGCGGGCTCCTGAGCAGCAGCCACTGCAGGAAAAAACATGCCGCGACGATCGCCAGAATGAAGTAGTACTGAAACGTCGCGTCGAGGAGTGTCAGCTCGATATCGCCAAACTGCGCGAGCGGCGGCAGCGCGAATGACATCCCGTCGTCGCCGCCGGTCACCGTTTTCCAGCCGACCGCGATCAGGTAAAAGATCAGCGAGAACACCACGGTGATGATCGCGAAATAATGCCAGGTAAGGCGCACGGCGAAGAACCCGGCGACCGCGGCAATCGCTGTTGCTGCCGCGACCCCGATGAAAAACGCCGGGAGCACACCAAGCTTGAAACCATGAATTGCGAAAGCGACGCCATAGGCGCCGAACCCGAAGTAAAGGCTTTGCCCGAACGAAAGCAGCCCCGTGTAGCCGAGCAACAGGTTGGCGCTGGAGGCGAACAGGCCCCAGATCAGCATCTCGGCGATGATGCTGACCCAGAAATCCGGCACGAATCTGGGCAACAGCCAGGGCGCGACCAGCAGGAATATCGCCGCAACGAGGCCGGCGATGAACGGCAACGGGTCACGGGTGGCGGTGGGCGGAGTCGGCGGCATGGTTGTTCGCCTACAGGGTCGGGCCACCGCGCCAGCGGCGAATGAGTTCCGCGCGCAGCCGGCGTGCGACGGTGACGTACAGCCCGTCCGGCGTAAAACGAATCACGATCAGCAACAGCACGCCGAATACAATGGTGAACTGTTGGAAATAGCGGGCCAGATGCTCGGCCATCACCAGGTAAAAGGCCATGCCCGCAAACGGTCCGGCCAGCGAGCTTGCGCCGCCGAGGATCGCGGCGACCACCGCCTTACCGGAATACGTCCACTCGAAAAACTCGAGATTGGTGTAGCGCGCGAGCAGCGTGTAGAGCGTGCCGGCAAGACCGGCCACGCCGGCGGCGAACACGAACATCATCCAGCGCAAGAAATTGACGTTGAGCCCGATCAGCGCCGAGCGCTGCTCGTTGTCGCCGATCGCGCGCAAAGCGCGGCCGAACGGCGAACTCACCACGCGCCACGCCAGCGCGACCGCCAGCGCGACCAGCGCGATGGTGAAATAGTAGGCGACGATCTCGTCGCCGAAGCTGAACTCGAACGGACCCAGCGGCACGGCGGGCACGAACGGCAGCGAACGTGTCACATACGGACCGGCGATCCAGCGCCAGTGCCCCGAAGTGAGCACCGCTGAAGTCAGCACCGAGAGGATCACGGTCACGATCAGGAAATGATGCTGCCGCACGCGCGTCGCGATGTAGCCGGTGGGGATCGCGAACAACATCGCCGCCGCCACGCCGCTCGCCAGCGCGCCCCAAGTGCCGAGCGCATACTTGAATGTGGCCAGGTTGAAGCCGTAACAACCGGCGCCGAAATAAAGCGCCTGCGCAAACGACAGCATGCCGCCAAAGCCATAGACCAGCCCGAAGGAGAGCGCGAACAGTCCCCAAATCAGGATCTCGGCGACGAAGATCAGTTGGTAATCGACCATGGCGAGCGGCGCCGTGAGGCCGGCCACGGCGAGCACCGCCGGCCCGATCCACGTCGGCCCAGAAGACATCAGCGGGCGGGCTGTCGCGTTCATCTCTCAGGAACGGCTGAAAATGCCCTGCGGACGCACCAGCAACACCACGCTCATCAGCACCAGAGAAATAATGCGTGCGGTGGTGGGCTCCACGACGCTGGTAATCATGCCTTCGAGCACCGACAGCAGGATCGCCGCGGCGGCGGTGCCGGGGAGGTTGCCGAGCCCGCCGATGATCACCGCGATGAAGCACAGCGGCAGCACATCGAGGCCAAGCCGGAATTCGACCGAGGTCAGGGGTGCTGCGACCACGCCGCCGAGCATCGCCAGCGCGGTGCCCAGCCCAAACGTGACCATGAAAATGCGGTCCGACGGCACGCCCAGCGCAATCGCGGTTTCGCGGTCCTGGCGCACGGCGCGCATCCAGGTGCCGAACTTGGTCCGGTGCAGAAACAGGAAAAATCCGGTGATTGCGATCAACGAGATGCCCGCCGCCAGCAGCCGGTAGACCTCGTAGTCGAAACCGAACACCGGGATCGTGATGCCGCCGATCGGGTCGAGTATGCGCTTGGGCGTCGCCCCATAAGTGGCGCGCACGCCTTCCTGCAGGATCAGCGACAGGCCGAACGAGGCGACGATCGAGAGCGAGGCATCATTCTCGACGGGTTTCAGCACGCCGCGTTCGATCAGCGCCCCCGCGACGAGTCCGATCACCGGCACGATCGCGAAGGCAATCCAGAAATTCCCGGTGACGTCGATGATCACCCATGCCAGCACTGCGCCGACCATGAAAAAGTCGCCGTGGGCGACGTTGATGAAATCGAGCAGGCCGAAGATGATCGACAGTCCGAGCGCGATCAGCGCCACGATCAGCCCCCACACCAAGCCGTTCAATACCAGGACTGGCAGCAGTTCCAAGGTTCCTCCCCCTTAGAGCCCACCACGTGAACGACGAAACGAGCGATGTACAAGCCAGACACCGCAATTCACGCCCGCGCAATCGGCAGCATGAGACGTTCCTGTAGGCCTGAGTATTGTATTCAGTTTTCGATACGAAGACGAAAAATATTTCAGAAACCCTTGCATTGCGACGAGGGTCTAGGTAAAAATCGGCCTGAACATACCGTTTCCCTAAACCCGTCATGGAACGTGCCGCCGCCAGCAGTCCCCCGCTCTCCGCACTCGGACGGCTGCGCCACTGGTGGCAACGGCTGGAAGGCGTACTGCGGCACGTCCGCGGCGAGGGCGCGGCCGGCCGCGCACAAGCGCAACTCGACGCGCAACTGCGGGAACTGCTTGAAGGCTCGCGCGCGCAGCGCGGTGGAGAATCTTCAGCGCGCGCGCGCGCCGAGCAAATCGCGGCGATCTACCGCGCCGCCGATTCCGCGCAGCGCGCGGGCATCCTGAACCTGATCACGCACGAATTCGCACCTGATCGCACGGCGCTCGATGCCGCGCTCGGCGCGATGCAAAGCGCGGCCAACGCGACGCAACTCAGCCGCGCCGAGGCGCAGTTGCGGCTCGCGCTCGATGCGCCGCGCGCGCGCTTTTTTACGCAATTCAATCTGATTCCGGAAGGCGTCAAGTTTCTGGTCGATCTGCGCCACGATCTGCTCGGGCTGCTGGCGCGGGACCCCTCTCTCGAAGTGCTCAAGGTCGAACTCGACGGATTGCTGGCAAGCTGGTTCGACCCCGGGTTCCTGGAACTCAGGCGCATCTCGTGGCAATCGCCGGCATTGATCCTCGAGAAGCTGATGGCGTACGAAGCCGTGCACCCGATCGAGTCGTGGAACGATCTCAGGAATCGGCTGGACACCGACCGCCGCTGCTACGCGTTTTTTCATCCGCGCATGCCGAACGAGCCGCTGATTTTCGTCGAAATCGCGCTCCTGAAAGGAACGCCCACGAGCGTGCTGCAGCTACTGGACCAGAAAGCGCCGGTGCACGACCCGCAGGCCGCCGACACGGCGATTTTCTACTCGATCTCGAACACCCAGCGCGGGCTGCGCGGCATCAGCTTCGGCAATCTGCTGCTCAAACGCGTGATCGAGGATTTGCGCCGCGACCTGCCGCAGCTCGAGACCTTTGCGACGCTCTCTCCGCTGCCGGGTTTCCGCAAGTGGCTCGAGCAGGCGGCGCAAGGCGCCCGGCTGCTCGCATCCGCCGATGCGGCCAGGCTTGCGCGCACACTCGGCACCGACGCGCGCGAGGTATCGGTTGCCGCCGCGCTCGGGCGCCCCGATTGGGCCAGCGATGCGAAGCTTGCGGAAGAATTGCGGGAGCCGCTGGAAAAGCTGTGCGCGCGCTACCTGCTGCGGGAAAAATCCGGCGATCAGCCGCTCGATCCGGTCGCCGGTTTCCATCTCAACAACGGCGCGAGCGTGCATCGCCTGTTCTGGCTTGCCGATCCCTCGATGCGCGGCATGCGCCAGTCGTACGGCATGATGGTGAGCTACCGCTACGAACCTGAGGAAGTCGACAGGAACCACGAACGCTTCCTCAACGGTCAGATCGCTGCATCATCCCGCATGCAGCGGCTCGCGGGCTAAAACAACGCCAGCTGCCCGTCGAGCTGCGGCTTGCGAAAGCGCGTGGTGTCGAGCGAACGATGGCGGCGTCCGCTGTCGTAACCGAGCCGCTCGCACGCGATATCGAAGCGCTGGCGCAGCAAATCCGCGAGCTGGCCGCTGCCGCGCATGCGGCTGCCGAAACCGGGATCGTTATCGCGCCCTCCGCGCATCTCATGCACGCGGCTCATCACGTGCTTCGCTTTCAGCGGATAGTGCGTCTCGAGCCAGTGCCGGAACAGATCCTTGACCTCCCACGGCAGGCGCATCAGCACATAACCCGCGCTGCGTGCGCCCGCGGCATACGCGGCCTTGAGCACCGGCTCGAGCTGATGATCCGTCAGAAACGGTATCACCGGGGCCACGATCACGCCCACCGGGATACCGGCCGCGCTCAGGCGGCGCATCGTGTCGAGACGGCGCGCCGGCGCCACGCAGCGCGGCTCGAGCCGCCGCGCGAGGTCGTGATCGAGGTTGTTGAGCGACACATACACGTTGACGAGGTTCTGCTGCGCCATCGGCGCAAGGATGTCGAGGTCGCGCTCGATCAGCGCGTTCTTGGTGACGATGCCGGCCGGATGTCCGCATTCCGCGAGGACCTCGAGTATGCCGCGCGTGATTTTGTATTCGCGTTCAATCGGCTGATAGGGGTCGGTGTTGGAGCCGAGCGAAATTACCTCGCATTGGTAGCCGGGCTGCGCCAACTCCTTGCGCAGCAGTTCCGCCGCATTTACTTTCGCGAACAGCCGGGTTTCGAAATCAATGCCCGGCGACAGATTCAGATAGGCGTGGCTCGGCCGAGCGTAGCAGTAGACGCATCCATGCTCGCAGCCACGGTAGGGGTTGATCGACTGCGTGAACGGAATGTCCGGCGAATCGTTGCGCGTGATGATGCTCTTCGCATGTTCGATCGTGATGTAAGTCTTGAGTGGCGGCAGATCCCCATCGAACGATGTATTCCATCCGTCGTCGAACGTTTCGCGCGCGACCTTCTCGAAGCGTCCTTCCGGATTAATCCCCGCGCCACGGCCCTTGCGCGGCGTTGCGTGTTCGTGGTTGAGGGTCTTCAGCGGCATGGCCGCAACGTTACGCCAGGCGCCTCGCCCAAGTAAAGCCCGCGCTCAATCTACCGCCCCAAACGTAGGATGGGTTGCGGCCGTCAGGGCCGCTACCCATCGCAACGACTGCATGACGGGTAGCGCTGCGCGCAACCCATCCTACTTGCCAGCGAGCGTGCGCTCGATCGCGGCGAGCGCGTCCGCATCAGCCTTGCCCTGCGCGCGCGCGAGTTCCACTGCGACGGCGCCTAGCTGTCGGTAAATCGCCGCGATGCGGGTATCCCACGCACCGAGCGCCTCGACCTGATGCGCGACGACAGTGTGGTCGCCGCGCGCGATCGGCCCGGTCAGCGCGTTGACGGTGCCGAGTTTGAACACATTGTCGAGCGTTTCGCGCACCAGCGGCTCCATCATGCGCAGCGCCATCTCGCGCTCGAAACCGGATTTTTCGTAGCAGCGCAGCCCGGTTTCGAGCAGCGCCGTCAGGTAGTTGCAAACGATCACGCTCGCCGCGTGATAGACCGTCTTGAAGCCGGGATCGATTTCGGAGACGATGCCGCCGATGCGCTCGAATGCGGGCCGCAGCACGATGAGCGCCGCCGCGTCGCCTTCCGCCGCGCAGTGCGTGCCGCCGAAAGTCCGCACCGCGATGGCCGGGTCGGCGAAGCTTTTTAGCGGGTGCACGCTGGCGACGAGCGCGCCGCACGCGGCAGCAGGCGCCAGATCGCGCGATGGCAGCGCACCGCTGCAATGAAACACGAGACTGCCGCCAGCGAGCCGACCGCTCGCTGCGAGTTCGACGCAGCAGGCGGTGATCTGATCGTCCGGCGGCGTCAGCATCCACGCGTCGGCGCCGCGCATCTGAGCGACGGTGTCGCGCGCGCGGCCCTGACCGATGAACGCAACCGCGGCCTCGCTTTGCTCGCGCTGCCGATCGAAAACGTCCTGGACCTGGAACGCGCCGTCATCCGTCCACAGCCGCGCCAGCGCGCGGCCTACCCGGCCGCAGCCGATAATGTTGAGTGTCCTCGCCATGCGCATCACCCCGTGTGGCGGGACAGTTTAGCGGGATTGCGCGCTGCCTGCTGCGCAATCGTTCAACTGAACGCTACTGCCAGCCGATGACGTCGTAGCCGCGATCGCGCAGGCAGCGCTGCACGAAGTTCTTGTAGGTCGGGTTCAGATCGCTGCGAAACGCGCCGTGCACCGCGCCCGCCGCGCCGCCAACCGCCGCGCCCGCCAACGCGCCCTCGCCGACGCTGCCGCCGCGGATCAGCGTGCCTACGCCCGCCGCGGCCGCGCCAACCGCCGCACCCTCGCCGCCGCTTTTCAGGACCTTGTTATCCGACTTCGCCACGCCGGAACTCTCCGCCATCCGCAGGCAGTCATCGATATCGCGCTGCGCGGTGGCATCGCCGACGCTTTTCAGATGCGCGTTCGGATACAGCACGGGCCGCTGCGTCATCGCACAGCCCGTTACTATGCAGGTCGCGAGCAGCACAATTGCCAGTTTCATCGGTCGTCTCTCCACATTTTCTGCTCCCGGTATGATATGAACCTTAACGCCTCGGACGGCATCGCCGATGACCGCGCAAGTGCTCCGGACATCGCGTCGGTGGCGGCGTCCGTGCGGCAAGAGATTTCCGGAATTCGCGCTGGTCCACGGCGGCCTCCCAATGGTTTGAGCGGGAAATGCTCCACCTTTCGCGCGCAAGATGCAATCGCGACCCGCATTGAGCCTTGAACTTGTCGCCGGATACCTTTATCTTGCGACGTTTACCAAACGAACGAGGTAGCCATGGCCCAGCAACTGGACAGAAGCATGAATCTGACGATGGACGCCGCGGGTGTTTACCGCGAAGACGTCTACACTGACCGCAAGGTGGGAACGATCCGCTGCCTGACGCCCGTCAAGAGCGACGGCTCGCCCGACCCGGGCCGCAAACCCGTTTATGTCGGCGAAGCGCAGATCCTCACCCCGATGGGCGCGATCCCGGTGACCTTCGAGATCGAAGCGGCAACGCTGGACGCGGCGGTGACCCAGTATCCCAATGCCGCCAAGCAGGCCGTCGAGCGCACGGTCAAGGAAATTCAGGAACTGCGCCGCCAGGCCGCATCTTCCATCGTCATTCCGCAGGGCGGGGGCCTCCCGCCGGGTGGTCTGGGCGGCGGCGGAAAGATTCAACTCACGTAAGCGGATCTGACCCGCGCCCCGCGGTCTGCCATCAGACTTGCGGATTCAGGCGCTCGAGCTTCGAGTGCAGCTTGTTGAGCGCGCTAATGTAAGCCTTGGCCGAGGCCACCACGATGTCGGTGTCCGCGCCCAGGCCGTTGACGATGCGCCCGTCCTTTGACAGCCGCACGGTCACTTCGCCCTGGGAATCGGTACCGCTGGTGATGTTGTTGACCGAATACAACAACAGCTCGGCGCCGCTCTTGACGATGCTTTCGATCGCCTTGAACGAGGCATCGACCGGCCCGCTGCCGGTGGCCTGCGCCGGCCGTTCCTTGCCCGCCTCGGACACCACGATCTTCGCAAACGGCAGCACGCCGGTTTCCGAATGCGCGGTCAGCGACACCAGATGATAATGCTCGCTCTCGAGGTGTTCGCTCTCCTCCTCGCTGATCAACGCCTGCAGGTCCTGATCGAAAATCTCGTGCTTCTTGTCGGCAAGATCCTTGAAACGCTTGAACGCGGCGTTGAGCGCGCCGTCCGACGGCAGCACGATGCCAAGCTCGGTGAGCCGCGCCTTGAACGCGTTACGCCCTGAGTGCTTGCCCAGCACCAGCTTGTTGGTGACCCAGCCCACGTCCTGGGCGCGCATGATCTCGTAGGTGTCGCGGCTTTTCAGCACGCCATCCTGGTGGATGCCCGCCTCGTGCGCGAACGCGTTGGCGCCGACGATCGCCTTGTTGGGCTGTACCGTAAAGCCGGTGATGCCTGACACCAGCCGTGACGCCGGCACGATCTGCGTCGCATCGATGTTGGTTTCGCCG
>Ga0082335_1000264_pt1 | contig 137980 bp, 139 predicted proteins | sample Subgrocontami58m_FD_72375 | JGI IMG/M metagenome (GOLD analysis project Ga0082335, IMG submission 72375) | Subsurface groundwater microbial communities from S. Glens Falls, New York, USA - GMW37 contaminated, 5.8 m (SPADES assembly) (version 2) ...
CCATTCCTGATCGTTGGTCACATTCGTGTCCGGTTCCAACTCACCTAGCCCGCATTATTCACGAACGGAGTGCCTTCGTGAATAATGCGCCTGCGGGTGCGGGCCTGGCCGCACCTGCAGGTTTCGACAGGCCGCCCCGCGGCCTGCTCAAGGCTAGCCCTGAGCGACGCCCCGTAAACGCGAGGCGGAGTCGAAGCCCCTCGACCAGCTCGGGGCCGTGAGTCCTTCGACCAGCTCAGGACCCTGAGCAGCGCCGAAGGGCCTGTCGAACGGCCCGAAGGGCGGATTATTCACCTCTTCGTGAATAGTCCGGGCTAGGAGCGTGAGCCGCCCATGGAACTGACCCCGCGTTCGGAGCTGGAGAGCCGGATCGCTCGCCTCCAGACGAAGCTGGTCGCGGCCAACGACGCCGAGGCCGTCTTTGTATTTCAGGCGGCAGACCTTTTCTATTTCGCCGGCACGGTGCAGGATGCCTGGCTGGTGATCGGGCGGGACGGGCCGCCGCTCTTGCTCGTGCGGCGAAGCCTGGAGCGGGCCCGGGCCGAGTCGGCCCTCGATCAGATCCTCCCCTTGGAGAATCCCCGCGAGATTCCCAAGCTTCTGGCAGCGCACGGCTTGGGCGGCCTGAAGCGCGTCGGCATGGAGTTCGACGTCCTGCCCGTCCAGCAGTACGCGCGGGTTGGACGGCTGTTTCCGACGATGCAGTTCGTGGATGCCTCGGGGCTGATCCGGGAAGTCCGGATGCTCAAGTCGCCGTACGAAATCGCCTGCATTCGGAGGGCGGCGGCGATCCAGGACCGCATGGCCGCAAAGCTGCGGGATGTCGTCACGCCTGGAATGACGGAGCTTGAGCTGGCCGCGGAGATCGAGGCGGAGGCGCGCCGCCACGGGCACCAAGGAATCATTCGGACGCGCCGATTTAACATGGAGTGTTTCTTCGGCCACCTGCTGAGCGGCGAGAACGGCGCGGTCCCATCCTGGATGGAGACCCCGACGGGCGGGGTCGGGCTGACTCCCGCTTTCGGGAACGGGGTCAGCACGCGGCGGATCCAGCCGCATGAGCCCATTCTCCTGGATTACGCCGGGGCCTGCGACGGCTATCACTCCGACCAGTCACGACTGTTTTCGCTGGGATCGCTTCCCGAGGACCTGGTGAAGGGTCACCAGGCCTGCATCGACATCCTGGAGGAAGTGCTGGCCAACCTGCGTCCCGGCGCCAAGGCGAGCGAGGTCTTCGCCCGGGCGGCGGCACTGGCAGGGCGGTTGGGCTACGCCGACCGGTTCATGAACACCGGTCCCGCCCAGGTCAACTTCGTGGGGCACGGGGTGGGGGTGGAGCTCGATGAGATCCCCTACCTTGCCGCGGGCTCGAATCTGACCATCGAGGCGGGGATGACCCTCGCCGTGGAGCCGAAGATCGTCTTTCCCGGTCGGGGGATCGTCGGGGTGGAAGACACGGTCCTCGTGACCACCGGTGACCCGGAGTTCCTGACGGTCACCCCAAGAGAGCTTGTCGTTCTCTGAGCGCCATGACCCTGGCTCTTTTTCGCGGAGGCATAGCCATGAACAAAATGAGATCAAGCCATCGGTGGAAATTCGTCTGGATGGCTCCAATCCTGGTGGTGCTGGCGGGCTGCGCCCCGGGACTGGAAAGTCGGCCAGCGGGCATGGCGAGTGTGGGCCCATCGAGCGCTTGTATTCTGGTGGACACTGATGCGGCCCTCGATGACTTTCGGGCCATCGGCGCCTTAATCCGCAACGGACGGATCGTGGGCGTGGTGGTGACGGAAGGAATCGCATCGCCAGCGAAAGGGGCGATGGCCGTCAGCCACCTCCTCGCGGCGGCGAACGTGCGCCCAGCCGTGGCGGTCATTGTGGGGGCGGCCTCTCCGACGCCGTCCCGGGAATCCTGGCTCCCGGAAGCCCGGGCCAACGCCGAGCGCCTGAATGGTTTCCTGGCCGAGGCAGTGCCCCTGCCGGAGAGTGGGCGGGCCCTGGAGGAGGAGGTCGAGCAACTCGTCGCCGACTGCGGCGAGGTGCGGGTGGTGGTTCTGGGACCGTGGACGTCCTTCATTCGCTACCGGCCCCGGATCGCTGCGAGGCTCCGGCAGGTCGTGACGCAGGGGCTTCCCCTCGCCGACGTCCCCCAGGGCCGCTCACCGGGTTTCAACTGCCGCTATGACCTGGCGGCCTGCCGTCAGGTGAACGATACGCTGCTTCCGGCCGCGCTCGGGGTCTGGGTTGACGTTCCGCGGAACGCCACGCCGCCCTATGCTCCGACGGCGGAGATGATCGGGCAACTGACGCCGGCCGGGCTGCCCGGAACGTTGCGGGCGCTCATCCTGGGAAATCCAGCCGGATGGAAGGATACGCTCATGTGGGACGACTCGGCCGTCCTCTACTTCCTTCACCCGGAGGCGTTCGCCCCGAAGGGTGCTCATGTGGAGCCCGTCGTCTCCCCGGACGAGATCCGCCGCCTGTGGCTGCGGGCGACGAACCGGTTGAATTGAGCTCGACAGCACCGGCGCGCCCCGTGGTGAAGCGGGAGCGGGCTCGGCGCCTGGGGAGTTCGCGGCGGAGTGGCCAACGCCCAGATCTCCCGCGACAGGCAGACAGCGGTCAGAGTGTGATGGCCCGCCCTGCGGGCCCGGTGTTTTCCCGAAAGCCCCACGCAACCGGAGACATCCCATGCGAATTCGTGACGTGCGGACTCTTCCTCTGGAATACCCTCTGCCCCAGCCCGTCTTCGATGCCAATTACATCATGGCGACGAAGCCCGCGCTGCTCGTCGAGGTGGAGACCGACGACGGGATAATCGGCCTGGGCGAGGCGGCCCATTTCGGCGGCCCGCTCCGCTCGACGCAAGCCGTTATCGAGGGCGAGCTTCGCGAGCACCTGGTGGGCGAGGACCCACGGGAGATCGAGCGGCTCTGGGAGCAGATGCACCAGCGTGCCTACAAGCATGCGCGCGGCGGACTCCTCATCGCGGCCATGAGCGGCATTGACATCGCCCTCTGGGACCTGCGCGGGAAGATGAGCGGGATGCCCCTCTGGCGGCTGCTGGGTGGCTACCGGCGCCGCGTGCCGGCCTACGCCACGGGCGGGTTCTATGCCGAAGGCAAGGGGATCCGGGAGCTCTGCGATGAAATGCGGACCTACTGCCGGCATGGGTTCCGCGCCGTCAAGATGAAGGTCGGCCGCAACAGCGACATCGAGGGAAGCCCCCTGCGAGCCATGGCGCACCGGGGCATCTGCGAGGTGTCGCTGGCCGAGGATCTGGAACGGGCCCGCGCGGTCCGGGAAACGATCGGGCCGGGAATCCGCCTGATGATCGACGCCAATGGGGCGTGGGACGTCCCGACGGCCGTGAAGATGGGTCGCGCCCTGGAGCCCCTGGACATCTACTGGTTCGAGGAGCCGGTCTGCCCGGACGATCTGGCAGGCAGCGCGGAGGTGGCCGCCAAGGTGGCCGTCCCCGTGGCCGGTTACGAGACGTGTAGCTACGGGCGGGTCAGCTTTCGCGACTACATCGCCGCCAGGGCCATTCACTTCGTCCAGCCGGACGTGGCGTGGTCCGGGGGCCTGACGGAGGGTCTGAAGATCGCGCACCTGGCCCAGGCGTGGAACCTGCCGCTGGCCCCGCACATCCATGGGTCCGCCGTGGCCGTCGCGGCGGCCGTACACCTTCTGGGAGCCGTCCCGAACGCCAGCATGGCCGAGATGGTTTTCCCGGCCCATCCGCTGATGGCCGATCTGGTGCGCGAGCCGCTCCTCGTGGACGCGACCGGTCACCTCGAGCTGTCCGACCGGCCGGGGCTCGGCGTGGAGCTGAATCCCGTGGTCGTGGCGAAATACCGCGTGGACCGGTGATCAGGAGGAACGGGGACATGCCGCAGGGTGACCACGGCGCCGGCGACGTGGCCGAGGCCGTATCGCAGGCGGTGTCGGCAGTGGACATCGAGCGGGTCCGGCAGGGGTACTGGGACCAGAACGCGTGCGTCTTCTTCGAACGTTTCCTGCCCCCGGAGGTTGTGAGGCAGGTCCTCGTCCCGGAGGTCGAGCGGCTTCGTCCCGCAGTGCACCGGAACTACATCCCCGGGCACAAGAAGGGAGGGAGCATCAGTTCCTTCACGCTGACCGAGCGGGCGCCGGTCTTCCGGAATCTCTACCGGTCCGCGGCCTTCATGGAATTTCTAGGCCGACTGGTGGGGGCCCGCGTCATGCCGTGCCCGGAGGATGATCCGAAGCGGGAGACGAGAGAGATCCAGCTCGCGTACGGGCCGGGCGACCTGGTCATCTTCAACGGGAACACGCTCTGGCATGCCGTCACCCCCCTGGCGCGTGATGAGGAGCGGGTGGTTCTCACCATGGAGTACGTGACCAATCCCGAGATGGCCTTCCACAAGCGTATCTTCTCTCACCTCAAGGATGCCTTCGCCTACTTCGGGATTTCGACGCTCTGGCGCCGACCCCGATCGCGCGGATGACAAGGCTAGGGGAAGAGCGCCTCCGCCCCCAAATTTGGGCTCGCGTCCAGCGCTGTGTCCATTTCCTCACAGTCTCGAAATCCGCGAACCGAATCAAGCGGGCTCCCGAGGCGTTAATCGCCGGCTATGATTTTCCCTTGTCTGCCCTGCCAGACTAGGGTATGGTCTGGCATACGATTGGTATGAACATTCTGGAGGAAGAGATGCCATCCAAAGTCAAGATTACGATAAGCATAGATGAGACCCTCGTTCGAGAACTCACGGGAGCGAGCCGTCAGGCGAGGAAATCCAGAAGCCGTCTGGTGGAGGAGGCGCTTCAGTACTGGCGGCGCAGCCGGCTGGAGCAAGAGCTGAAGGAGGGTTACCAAGCCATGGCGAAGGAAGACCGCGCCACAGCCGAACGGAGCCTGGCAGCCGGGTGGGAGGCAATGAAATGAGCGTGCCGACTCCTCGCCGGGGGGAGGTGTGGATGGCGAACTTCTCTCCCGGCCGCGGAAGCGAGCAGCGGGGGATTCGGCCAGCTCTGGTCATCCAGAATGATGTGGGAAACCAACATGGTGCCACAACGATAGTGGCCGCGATTACCTCCACGATCAAGATCTATCCGGTAACCGTGCTCCTGAAGAAAGGGGAAGGCAATCTATCGCATGCATCAATGGTCAACCTCGCCCAGATCCTGACGCTCGATAAATCGCGTTTGCAGAGACGGGTGGGAGTCCTCTCATCCAGATTGATGGAAAAGGTGGACGCTGCGATCAAGGTCAGCCTGGATGTGGGATAGGGGCTGCTGCGTGCCGGGCGTTGGACTTCCTCGGCTACATCCTTGCCGAAGGGGAAGTGGCTTATAAGAATGGGGAATTTTTTCTGTGGAATGTGCTTGGTGGAATCGAGGAAAGCCGCTAGAGAGCAGAGCAGCATCATTATCCGATGGAGAAACAACCATGTGGTGCAGTGACAAACCAGTGACTCAGGAGATGCTTCACGAACCAATCTACGAGGAGTTGAAGAGGGTGGCCAACCACCAGGAGATGACGAACTACAGCGCCATCGCCCCACTTGCGGGCCTCGATACGGATGCAGAAGACCGGCCCCTGGACCGACGAAGACCCACCGGGGGAGGCCTTCGCCGGAGGAGCGGCGGGATGCCAGCACCTCCAGACCTGGAGCCGGTCTGCCCGGACGACCTGGCAGGCAGCGCGGAGGTGGCCGCCAAGGTGGCCGTCCCCGTTGCCGGTTACGAGACGTGTAGCTACGGCCGGGTGAGTTTTCGAGACTACATCGCCGCCAGGGCCATTCACTTCGTCCAGCCGGACGTGGCGTGGTCCGGGGGCCTGACGGAGGGTCTGAAGATCGCGCACCTGGCCCAGGCGTGGAACCTGCCGCTGGCCCCGCACATCCATGGGTCCGCTGTGGCCGTCGCGGCGGCCCTCCACCTTCTGGGAGCCGTCCCGAACGCCAGCATGGCCGAGATGGTCTTCCCGGCCCATCCCCTACCAGAGGGCGACAGCGCGATCTCCTTGGGAAGAAGCCAGGAGGGATCCCAGTGCCCGTGGATGGGCGCACCGACGGCGGCATGGCTGTTGCATCGTCAAATCCCTCGGCCGCCGGTGGCCTTGACATCATCCTAAACAATCATCCAAAATGCAGACATTCCTTCTCTTTGAGCCAGCTCCCTCTTTTCTCAGGCGACACACGTGAGATAAATAAGCGTTTTTCCCGTTCCCGTCACTGCGCTCTACCCTCCGCTCTCCGGAGAGAAGCGTTGTGAATTCACCGAAAATCCTCGTGGTTGATGATAATCCCTCCGACCTGGCGCTTGTCGTGGCGGCGCTCTCCGATGCCAACTACACCCTTGTCACGGAAGTGGACTCCAGAAGGGCCCTCAAGCGTTTTGAGGACGAGGGCCCGTGGCATCTGGTCATCTCCGATCTGAAGATGCCGGGCATGGACGGGCTGACGTTGCTCAAAAAGATCAAAGCCCGTGACCCGTTGACCGAGACCATCATCATCACCGGGCACGCCGACACCGGCTCCGCCATCGAGGCCCTTGGCCTGGGGGCCTTCAGCTACCTCACGAAGCCCTTGCACCCCCAGGAGCTGCGGCACTCCGTCGGTCAGGCGGTCGAGCGAGTTCGGCTCGCCGCGGAGCAGCGGCGACTCATCAAGGAGCTGGACAATCGGGATGCCCGGAGAGGCAGAGAAATCGCCACGATCGCCTCGATGGGGGATGCACTGCGCAGCATGGGGGGACCGACGGAACTCCACGACGACCTGCCGCGTAAGATTGCGACAACCCTCGGAGCGGAGGGCGTCGCTTTCTTCCTCCTCGACAATGCCAGAAACGAGCTGGTCTTGACGGCGCATCATGGGCTTCCACAGGCGATCGTTGACGAGGTGGCCCAGAGGAAGCTTCCGGCGAAGGAATGGATCATGGGGCATCCGGTTCACTGCGGTGAGCCGATCCTCATTGAGAAGGATGCCTCCCTGTCCCCGCGCATGTGCACACCTGCGTTTCGAGCCGCCGGCGTCAACTCCCTCCTGAGCGTCCCGTTGAGATCGCAGCAGAAGCTCGTCGGCTGCCTCGTGGCCCTGACCCTGTCCCGCGGCGCGCCTGCTTTCACCTCGGAGGATCGGGACTTCCTGGAGGCGGTCGGCTATCTCGTCGGCAACGCCATCCAGGCGAGGAAGACGGAGCAGCAGGCCCGCGATGCCGAGAAGTTGGCGGCCGTGGGAGAGCTGGCCGCGGGAGTCGCCCACGAGTTGGGCAACGTGTTGGCCATCGTGGGGGGGGCGGTGCAGTATCTCCTGGCGAACACGGACACGACCTCTCCATCCCGGCAGTACCTGGAGGCGATCCACCGGAATGTTGCCGCCGGGGATCGGATCATCAAGGGCCTCCTCTCCTTTGCGCGCCCGAGTCCCCCCTGCCTGGATGCCACCGACATCCAGCCGATCCTCGAACAGGCCTGCCTGCTCCTGAAGGGAGAGATGGCCAAGGCGAGGGTCACGGTCTCCCGGGACTACTGGCCAGGTCCGCTTGAGGTCCTTGCCGATGCCCAGCAGATGCAGCAGGTCTTCCTCAACATCCTGCTGAACGCCATCCAGGCCATGCCCCGCGGCGGCACGGTCACGCTCCGGACTTTCCTGGAGCCACCCCTCCTGCCCTGGGCGGGCGCGCGGGTCGAGATCGCCGATACGGGAGCCGGTATTCCTTCGGAATACCTGCACCGGGTCTTCGACCCGTTTTTCACCACGAGGGAGCGGGGAACGGGGCTTGGCCTCTCGGTGTCCCGCCGGATCGTCGCGGCCCACGGCGGCGAGCTGGGCGTGGAGAGCCAGAAGGGCCGCGGTACCCGGTTCACCATCCGCCTGCCAATGAGTCCGCAGGGGAGGGCTGCATGACCGCTCGCATCCTGGTGGTTGACGACCAGCAGGACATCCGCTGGATCCTCTCCCAGCTCCTCGAGGACGCGGGGTACGCCGTGAGCACCGCCGCCGATGGCCAGGAGGCCCTGGAGGTGGCTGCGAAGCAGCCTCCGGACCTGGTTCTGATGGACGTGCGCATGCCCGGGCTCGACGGGATGACGGCCCTGGAGCGCCTGAAGCAGCGCCATCCCCACCTGCCGGTGATCATGCTCACGGCGTACGGTGAGGTGCAGTCCGCGGTGCAGGCCATGAAGCTGGGCGCGGAGGACTACCTGCTCAAGCCGTTCCACAACGAGGAGGTGTTGCTCGCCATCCGGCGGGCGCTGGAGCGGGTCGCCCTCTCAGACGAGGTCCGGGGCCTGCGCGCCCAACTGGAGAGCGCGGTGGGCCTCGGCGAGGTGATGGGGACAAGCCAGGAGATCCAGAAAGTCTTCGTCCAGGTTCAACAGGTGGCCCGGACCAATTTCACCGTGATCCTCCAGGGCGAGACCGGCACGGGCAAGGAGCTCGTCGCCCGCGCCATCCACCAGCAGAGTGACCGGCGCGACAGGCCCTTCCTGGCCGTGGACTGCGGCGCCGTCCCCGAAGCCCTTATCGAGAGCCAGCTCTTCGGCCACGAGCGGGGTGCCTTTACCGGCGCCGACGCCAGAAGAGAGGGGGACTTCGAGCTGGCCTCGGGGGGGACCCTCTTCCTGGACGAGGTCACCAACCTCCCCCTGGGGATCCAGGCCAAGCTCCTCCGGGTGCTCCAGGAGCGCCAGATCCGGCGGGTGGGCGGGAGGCAATTCATCAGCGTGGATCCCCGGATCCTCGCGGCGAGCAATGTGGACCTCCAGGCGGAGGTCCGGCGGGGCCGGTTCCGCCAGGACCTCTTCCACCGGCTGAACGAGTTCACCATCGTGATCCCCCCTTTGCGCGAGCGCCGGCAGGACATCCTGGTCCTGGCCAGGGTTTTTCTGGAGCAGGCGCGGATGGAGCTGAAGAAGCACATCCGCGGGATCTCGGAGGAGGCCGGAACGCTCCTCCAGGCGCATGCCTGGCCGGGCAACGTGCGCGAGCTCAAGAACGTCATCCGCCGGGCCGCTCTCCTGTGCGCCCACATGATCGAGCCGGAACATCTGGTCGCCCTTGGGGACATGGCCTCCGTGCCGGGGCCTGTGGCCCACATGGACGAAGCCCTTGACCGGGGCGCCTCGTTCAAGGAGATCACCCGGGAGGCGCGGTCCGGCGTCGAGCGCCAGGTGATCGAGCGGGCCCTGCGCGTGACCAGGGGCAACCGAAGGGAGGCCGCGCGACTCCTCGCGATTGACGAGAAGACGCTCCGCACCAAGATCCGGGGCCTGGGAATCGGGTCCCGGGAATTGCCTCCCGACATCGGGAATTGATTCCCGTTTCCTCACTCCTCCCGCTGGTCGCCCACTGACCGAGACCCTTCCCTCTGGCCCTTTCCTACCGGGTTTTCTACGAGGTTGCACTTCCCTTCCACCTCGCCGATTACGGGGCCTCGCCAGGCTGGTACAGCCCTCGCATCTCCCCCTCCCGCGGTTCGTGGCTGCGTACGCTCACGTAACACAAGACACCATGTGATGCAATCCCCCGCCCACAAAGACCCCGTGGTGCTGCTGGTGGAAGATGACCGGGACATGCGCTGGCTCTTGCGGAACGTCCTGATACAGGAGGGATGCTCGGTGATCACCCGCGCCACCGGGAAGGGCGCCCTCGCTGCCCTCCACCGGGTTCGCCTGGACCTCATCCTCCTCCCCATGACCCTTCCCGACATGAGCGGCCTCCGGGTCATCCGCAGCGCCAGGCGCATCCACCCGCGGGTGCCAATCATCGTCATCTCCGCCACGAGCAATGAGGGGGTCGTTCAAGAGTGTCTCCGGCTGGGCGTTTTGGCCTACCTCCCAAAGCCCTTTGACCTGATGGAACTCCTCGGGAGAATCAGGGAAGCCCTGGGGCGTGGGGAGCGGACATTGTGATGACAGCGTGGTTTTCGGACTCGGGCTCCCCCGACAGCAGAGGAGACAGTTCGTTGGGTCTGGGGGGCCTGACGCGCCCGGTCCTCTGATCCCGTACCGCGGACGGGACGGCGGGGGACCGGAGCATTTCATAAGGAAGGGAGGTGATACAGCATGGCAGTCGAAAAGACGATCGCGTCATCCAGCTTGGTGGAAGTGGTGGACCGGATCCTCGACAAGGGCGTGGTCATCGATGCCTGGGTGCGGGTCTCCCTGGTGGGGATCGAGCTCCTGGCCATCGAGGCCCGGGTGGTGGTGGCTTCCGTCGAGACGTACTTGAAGTACGCCGAGGCCATCGGTCTGACCGCCACGGCGGCGGCGCCCGCCTAGATCCTGTCGGGCACCACGAGGGATTCCTGCGGGGGCATCCTCCAGCACCGCGCTGACTGCGGCACGAAGAGCATGTCTCGCCAGGGTCTCCCCCCTGCACACCCGAGAGGGCGTGCCAACCTAGGGAGGTAACCATGGCATCCAGGAAAAGTGCAAAGAAGGTCCCAAAGATGTTCACCGGTTCCCAAGAAGCTGCAGAGGAAGGGAGGATCGGCACAATGGGAATGGCCGATGACATGCGGAATCTGGCCCAGGAGATCGCCAATTCGTTCGACACACGAGTGGCAACGGTGGCGACCCTGAGGCAGGAGACTGCGGCGATGCTGAAGGGGTTTCGGCAGGAGATGAAAAACGTTCAGCACGAGCTCAGGCAGAAGGCAGCAGACCTCAAACGGTTTCTTGGTCACGCCGCAGCCTCCCGGATGAGGGACTTCCGGGCGATGCACCAGGGCATCCGGGCCGGGCAGAAGGAAAGGAACAGGGAGGTAGGAGACATGATGGGCGGCTTCCGGCGGGAGCGAGAGGCCGCCGCTAGTCACTGGCAGAATATGGCTGCCACGATGCTGAAACGACGCGCCAGCGCCACTCGATGAGAGAGGTGAAGGGATAGCCGATGGGAACGGCGGAGGAGATGGCGTGCCTGGCCAGGCAGGTGATCGCCTCGTATGAGGCCAGGGTCTCGTCGGTGGAGCAGATTATCGAGGCCACTCACGAGATGCTGGAAGCCTTCCGGAGCCAGCGGGAGGCGATGCGGACCCAGCTCAGGGACACCCTGGCCAGGGCAGCCTCCCTGAGGAGGCGTGACTTCGATGCCATGATGCACGGGATCCTCGTCCGCCAGGAGGAGCGCGAGAGGGCGGTCAAGGAGACGACGAGGGGCTACCTCCGGGAGCAGCGGGCGCTGGCGGCTGCCTTGAGGGAAGCCCTGGCCTGGGGCGAAGCGCAACGGGTCGGCAGTCTCAAGGAACTGCTGGAAGTGATCACGGCCAAGCGGGAAGAGCGGGAGCGGGAAGTCAGGGCTCTCCTGGCCGAATTCCAACGCGAGCAGGAGGAGATGGCTCACGCCCTGGGAGGACTCCTATCCAACGGCGGCTCCATTAAGGTGAAGGACTTCAAGGGCACCCTCAGGGCCATCCAGGCTTGTCATGGCGCCGGGAGGGAGGAAGGGGGAACAGATGGCGGCCGTCAGATGCGCATTCTGCGAGGGGAAGGGGCACGATCCATTTGACCTCCTCTCGCCCCTGGCCAAGTGCCAGGTTTGCCTGGGGAAGGGCATGGTCTTGGTGGAGGACCCGGTGGCCAGGTGCGCGTACTGTCGGGGGAGTGGGGTGCATCCGGCCTCACGGATCACCTGCACGGTCTGCGGGGGAAAGGGGGCCGTGACCGTCAGGGAGCCGGCCAGGCCGTGCCTCGAATGCCACGGAAGCGGGCGCACCCCCGGGAGCAGCTTTTCGTGCAGCCACTGCGGGGGCAAGGGGGCCATCTCGGAACCTGTCCCTCTTCGCGTGTAGGAGGCGTTGATGATTGAGGAACTCAGCACGGTCCTGGAGCCACGCGCTCTGCCGGACTTCGTGGAGACGAACTTCGTCAAAGCCCTGACCGAACGGGCCCTGGGCTATATCAAGGCCGGCTTTCCGGTCCACTTCCGTGGGGCCTCCGGTACGGGGAAGACTACCCTGGCCCTCCACGTCGCCAGCAGGATCGGCCGCCCGGTGGTGATGGTGCACGGCGATGAGGAGTTCACGACGTCGGATCTCGTGGGCGGGGAGTACGGCTATCGACTGCGGAAGGTGATTGACCGCTTCGTCTCCCGGGTCCTGAAGGTCGAGGAAGACATGGTCAAGCGGTGGGTGGATAACCGCCTCACCATCGCCTGCAAGTACGGCTTCACCCTGATCTACGACGAGTTCACCCGCTCCCGGCCCGAGGCGAACAACATCCTGCTTTCCATCCTCCAGGAGGGGATGATGGATTTACCCGCCCGCCGGGGAGGGGAAGCCTATCTGAGGGTGGATCCCGATTTCACGGCAATTTTCACCTCGAACCCCGAGGAGTATGCCGGGGTGCATCGGAGCCAGGATGCCCTCCGCGACCGGATGATCACGCTGGACCTGGACCACTTCGACCAGGAGACGGAGGTGGCCATCGTCCAGGCCAAGTCGGGACTCCCCCGGAAGGATGTGGAGAAGATCGTCAAGGTGGTCCGGGGCCTGCGGGAGTCGGGAAAGTGCGAGTTCGCCCCGACCATCCGCGGGAGCATCATGATCGCTAAATCCCTCAAGGTGTTGAACGGCCGTGCCAGCGCCTCCAGTGCTGTCTTCCGGCAGGTCTGCCAGGACATCCTGGCGTCGGAGACGAGCCGGGTCGGCAGCAAGACCAATCAGGCGAAGGTCAGGGAGTTGGTGAAGCAGTTCGTCGGCCGAACCTCTTGAAAGAGAGGCGGCAGATAGGCGGGATCACCAGGGAGTATGGCCACCACTATGCACCCGCCCGGAACGACTAAGGCAAAGAGATCCCCCATCCCACGAGGGGTTGTGTTCCTCCACGATCCGACGCTGCTGTCCCACGGAGGAGAGCTGGGAGAGGATCTGTACATGGATATCCTCTCCAGCATCCCCTCCTCCATTGTGATTTTCGACAGCAGCCTGAGGGTGGTCTTTGCCAACCGGAACTTCCTGGTGAAGTCACGGAAGGGAGAAGGGGAGGTTTTGGGCAAGAAGATCGGCGAGATCTTCCCTCCGGTGATCCTGTACTACACCAACCTGGAGGAGAACCTTCAAGCGGCGCAGAAGGGCAGGCCCCTTGACGGAGAGGAGATGGAGTACCGGGCCCCGGGCCTGGCGAGCCGCGTCTACTTCTACAGCCTCACGCCGTTAAAGGATGAGAGCGGACGCGTGAGGAACGTGATGCTCTTCATGGACGACGTCACGGAGAAAAAGAGCCTGGGCGAGCGGGTCGCGCGGGCCGAGCGCCACCTGGCCAGCGTGGTAGAGAGCGCCAATGACCTGATCGTCTCCATGAACGCCCACGGCGCCGTGATGACCTGGAACAGCGCCGCTGAGCGGATCCTCGGGTTCTCGGCGCCCGATACGGTCGGGAGGCAGTTTGTCCAGCTCTTTCCGGACGCCGAGCGAGCCAACCTGGAGGGCCTGTTCGCACAGCTCATCCGGAGAGGAGAGCCCCAGGAAAGGGAATCGAGCATGCGCGCGAAGGGGGGCCAGGAGCTCCTCATCGCCTGGCGCTTCTCCGCCATGAAGGAGGAGAGGGGCCAGGTGGTCGCCCTGGTGGGGGTGGGGCGGGACCTCACGGAGAAGCGCCAGCTCGAGCTCCGGTTGATCCAGTCGGCCAAGATGGCCGCCCTGGGGGAGATGGCTGGCGGAATCGCTCACGAGATTCGCAACCCCCTGGCCATCACCTCCTCCGCCGCGCAGATTCTCTTGAAGAAGGGGGCTGATCCCGAACTCCGGTGCGAGGCCGCCCAGAAGATCCACGTCGCCGCCGGGCGGGCCGCCACCATCATCGAGAATCTCCTGCGATTCGCCCGTCCATCCGAGGGCCTGGTGGAGCGGGTGGACCTCAATAGCGCCGTCGAGGACACCCTCTCCCTGATCGGGCATCAGATCTCGCTACAGTCCATCGAGATCAAGAAGCGGCTGGCCCCACAGGCCCCCAGGGTGAAGGGGAACAAGAACCAGCTCCAGCAGGTCTTCATGAACATCATCCTCAATGCCTATCATGCCATGCCCGATGGGGGGGGCTTCACCATTACCATGCGCGCGGTGCCGACTGACCTGCAAGCGGCAGAGCAATTGCCGAGAGCCGAACTGCTTGAGTCCGCCGGGCATTTGGCCTCCAATCCACAATCCGCAATCGGCAATCAACAATGGGTGGTGGAGGTTCGGTTTTCCGATACGGGATGCGGAATCTCGGAGGAGAACCTCTCCCGTATTTTCGATCCCTTCTTCACGACCATGCCGGTGGGCAGTGGGACGGGTTTGGGCCTCTCCATCGCCTACAGCATCGTCCGGCAACACGGCGGGTCCATCCGTGTGGAGAGCCAGGTGGGGAAAGGGTCCACCTTCATCGTCAGCCTGCCTGCCCTGTCTGCCGTGCCTGCCTGTGCGTCACCGCACGCAGACAGGCCGAGCACGGCACAGGCAGGCGCGCAGGCGGACAGAGCCAATGGAAAACTGACAACGGACAACTGACAACCGGTCATTTCCGTTCGTTGGCCGGTTGTCAGTTGTCAGTTTGAAATGTGAAATTGGGATGCCGGTCCCAGCCGAAGGGTAGGACAGCCAGATGACAGATATTTTGGTCGTGGATGACGAGAAGGATATCTGCTGGGCCCTGGAGATCGCCCTGGGGGACGAGGGCTATCAGATCACGCAGGTAACCCGGGGGGAAGATGCCATCCGGGAGGTAAGGCGGAGGCCATTCACCTTGGCCATCGTTGACGTCAAGCTCCCGGGCATGAGCGGCATCGAGGTCTCCCGGGTCATCGGTCAACTGGATCCCCGCATGAAGATCATCATGATCTCCGGCTACCACTACGAGGAGGATCAGCCGATCCAGGAGGGGATCCGGCAGAAGGTGTATCGGGGTTTCATCAGCAAGCCCTTCGAGCTGGATGAGGTCTCGGCCCTCGTGCGGAGAGTCCTTGCAGAGAATGAGACCAGCCCCTCCCGTACCGGAGAAGGCTGAACACGATGACATCATTATCAGGGAGCATCCAGCTATGAGGGGCATGACCGACGTCAGCGGCCTGAGAGAAATCCGGAGCCTGCGCAGCACGGGGAAGCGGTCCATTCCGAGGGTGCAAAGTTCGGCTAACCTGGACCTCTACATGCTGGAGAAGGAGAAGGAACGCCTGGTGAAGGAGGCGGCCCTCCTGGAGAAGCGCAGCCGGGCGATCCTGAAGCGGCTCGGGGATATCCAGCGGCAGGCAGAGAGCCTGGAGAAATCGGGTTCCCGGACGGAAGGCCGCAAAGGTAAGGATGAAAGGGGGGGAGAGCCGACCAGCCCTGGGAAGAAATGGAAGACATTCTCCGTGAATTACTGAGCGGGCGGGTGCCGGGGGAAGGTGTTTCCAGTGGGGAGCCTGGCAGCAATGGGCAGTGGAAGGTGAGGACGGGGGAGATGGAAGCTCTGGTGGCGAGCAGGATCCTCGTGGTGGATGACCTCCCCCAGAACCTGGAGCTGATGGAGGCGCATCTTTGCACACTGGGCCACTACGTCGCCAAGGCCTCCAACGGAGCGGACGCCATGCAGAAGGTCAAAGAGGAGACCCCTGACCTCATCCTGCTGGACGTCATGATGCCCGGGCTGGACGGCTACGAGGTCTGCCGCCGACTGAAAGCGGATGCGAATTCGGCCTTCATACCCGTCCTCATACTCACCGCCCTCTCGGCGCCCGAGGAGATGGTTCGGGCCATCGAGGCGGGGGCGGACGACTTTCTGACCAAGCCCTTTAGCGGATTGGAGCTGCTGATCCGGATTCGCTCCCTCCTCCGCATCAAGAAGCTCCATGATCAGGTGGAGGCCTACCGTCGGATGGCCACGGTCGGGGAGCTGGCCGGCGGCATCGTCCAGGAGATGCGAAATCCCCTGGCCATCACCTCCTCGGCCGCCCAGATTCTCATGAAGAAGGGCGACGACCCCACGCTTCGGCAGGAGTGCGCCGAGAAGATCCGCGCCGCCGCCCACCGGGCGGCCGCAATCATCGAGAGTTTCCTGCGATTCGCCCGTCCCTCCGACGGTCTGATGGAGCAGCTAGGTGCCAACCGCGCCGTCACTGTTCCCGTCGATGGCCCCGATGGATTGGGGGCAGTCGGCATCAAGGCGTGAGAAAGGGAAAAGCCAGGTGATGGACGTGGAAGGGTATGGCTGCCAACGGGAAGTCCTCCATCTCTACTGCGTCGTCGGGGCCGTGGGCGAGAGGGAGTTCGGCAAAATCCGCCTGCCTGTTGCAACGACGCAGACAGGTCTTCACGCTGGCCAGCCCTGCCTGTCTGCCGGACATGCCTTTGCCGTCCACCATCAGGATATCGCCGCCATCGTGAGTCCCGCACCCATGCGGGCATACAGGGGCATGAAAAAGGAGGAGGTCATCCCCTACCTCTTCGCCCACCAGGCCGTCATCGAAAAGGTCTTGGAGCGGCGGACGGTGGTCCCGGTGAAGTTCGGGACCATGGCCCGGGATGGGGAGGAGGTCCGAGCGATTTTGGAGAAGGGCTATCCGCAGCTCAGGGCTGCCCTGGAGGCCATGGAGGGGAAGATCGAGCTGGACGTGGTGGCGCTGTGGAGGGACCTCAATTCGCTCTTGCGGGAGATTGGCGAGGAGGACGAAATCAGGAGAGCCAAGGCAGCCATCGCCACCCGATCCTCCGAGGAGACCCGGGAAGAGCGGGTGCGGATCGGTCAGATGGTCAAGGCCAGGCTGGATCGGCGCCGGGAGGAACTGGTGGTGGAGATCGTGGAGGCCCTGGAAGGCCTGGCCCAAGACCTGCTCCCCCACGCCCTGCTGGATGACCGGATGATCCTCAACACGGCTGTTCTCGTGGAGAGGTCGAGGGAGGGGGAGGTGGGGCGGGTCCTCGAGCGGCTGAACGGCCGATGCGCAGAGCGCGTGGACTTCCGATGCGTCGGGCCGCTGCCTCCCTACAGCTTCAGCACCGTGGAGATCCGGCGATTCGAGGCGGAGGAGGTGGAGCGGGCGCGAAGGCTCCTGGGACTGGGGGAGCGGGCGGGCCCCTTGGAAGTGAAGGCGGCCTACCGGCGGTTAGCTCATCAGTGCCATCCAGACAAGGCCCCCGTCCGCCAGGGGAGGACGGCTGGGCCCTTCGAGGAGGTGGCCGAGGCGTACAGGCTGCTGTCCGATTACTGTGAGGCGGCCGGGCAGAGTCATCCGGGCGCTGAAGCCGCGGGCGTGATCGCCGTGAAGCTCTGTCACTGGGGCGCGGAGGCAGGGGTTGCCTGACGAGGGGAAGTATCTTTACGGCATCATCGCGACGGATGAGGCGCGGAACTTCGGGCCCATCGGAATCGGCGGCCGCGGCGACGAGGTGGGGACGATTGCGTACCGGGACCTCAGCGCGGTCGTCAGCAACTCGCCCATGGCCAGGTATGTCGTCAGCAAAGAGAACCTCATGGCTCATGAACGGGTCATCGAGCGGGTCATGAAAGAGTTCACCGTGCTGCCGGTCAGGTTCTGCACTGTCGCCGCAAACGCCGAGGAGATCCGGCGGCTCCTGGAGCGGCGGTACCTGGAACTGAAGCATCTCCTGCGGGACCTGGATGGCAAGGTGGAGCTGGGGGTCAAGGCGTTCTGGCGAAGGATGGAGATCATCTTCCAGGAGATCGTGGACGAGAACGGGGAGATCAGGCGCCTGAAGGCCGAGGTCGCCGAGAAGCCCTCTCGGCACACTCACGCCCAGCGGATCGCCATCGGACGGATGGTCCAGGCCGCGCTGGAGGAAAAGAAGGCCCGGGAAGGCGAGGAAATCCTGACGGGACTCAAGAGGACCTCAGTCGAACATCGCCTCAACAGGACCGTCGGGGACAAGATGCTTCTCAACGCCGCCTTCCTGGTGGATCGGGGCCACGAAAAGGAGTTCGACGACCTGATGGAGCGGCTGGACCTCCGGTACGGCGAGCGGATCAAGTTCACCTACGTGGGGCCCATCGCGCCCTACAACTTTGTCAAGATCACCCTCCACCCTGAAGAGTGACCACCACCCCATGGCCGTGGAAGGGAAGTACATCTACTGCATCACCGAAGAAGCCGAAGAGGAGACCTTCGGCCCCCTGGGGATCGGGGGCCGGGGGGATCAACTTCGCGCCATCCAGTATCGGGATATCGGTGCGGTGGTCAGCGACGCGGCCATCAAGCGGTATCCGGTCTCCCGGGAGAACTCCCTGGCCCACGAGCGGGCCATCGAGGCGGTCTTCAAAGGCCAGACAGTCCTCCCCGTCAGGTTCTGCACCATCGCCGAGGACGAGGCGAAGGTGCGGGCCATCCTGGAACGCGAGTACGCCGAGTTCAAGGGCCTCCTGGAGCGGATGCGGGGCAAGGTGGAGCTGGGTCTGAAAGCGATCTTCCACGAGGAACTGATCTACCAGGACATCCTGGAGGGGCACGAGGAGATCAGGCGGCGTAAGGCAGCCGTGTCTGCCATGCCCCCGCAGAAGGCTCACTGGCAGCTCGTTGAGATCGGGAGGATGGTGGAGGTAGCGCTGGAGGTCGAGAAGGCCAGGGTCCGGGAGGAGATCCTGGAGGCTCTCAAGGGGGCCTGTCACGACTTCCGCCTGACCCACCGGATCCTCGGTGAGCGAATGATCATGAACGCCGCTTTCCTGGTGGATCGCGCCCAGGAGGCGGAGTTTGACCGCAGGATGGACGGGCTGGCGGAGCGGTACGGCGAGCGGATCCGGTTCAAGTACGTGAGCGGGTTTCCCCCTTTTAATTTTGTCTGTCTGACAATCAAGCTGGAGTAGGGGAAGGGGCGATGCTTCTGGTGGATGATCTGCTTGCGCTTCCTTTCAAGGGCCTCTTCGGCATCTTTCAGAAGATCAGCGAGATGGCGGACCGGGAATTTACCGACGAGGCCTACATTCAGGAGAAACTCTTGGAACTCCAGCTCCTCTACGAGATGGACGAAATCGGCGAGGAGGAGTACGACCGCCAGGCGGCGGTGTGGGAGGCGAGGCTGAACGCCGCCAGGGGGGCCGAAGAGGCCGAAGGATATGCGGAGGAGGCAAGGTTCCGGGATTCGAAGGCGGCCTGACTGCGCCGCGGGGTCCTGCGAATCTCCAGGCGTTCTCAAGAATAAAGATCAGGAGGGCTGAGCCATGGGAGGCACGTTCAAATGTCCGGGGTGCGGGGAGACGACCTGGGGGGCCCTGAACCACTGCCCGAAGTGCGGTGAGCCCCTGACCCGGAAGTGCTCGGGGTGCGGGGGGACGTGGCGGTACATCTACGCGGACGATTATCAGTTCTGCCCGTCCTGCAGCACCAGGGTCGAGCCTGTGAAACTGGAAAGATAGGGGTAAGGCCATGCCACAAGCGATCGCACACGGCATCCAGGCGACCAACCTGGCCGACATCCTGGAACGGGTCCTGGATAAGGGGATCGTCATCGCCGGCGACATCAAGATCTGCCTGGCCGACGTCGAGCTGCTGAACATCAAGATCAGGCTTCTCGTGGCGTCGGTGGACAAGGCCAGGGAGATGGGTATTGACTGGTGGCAGAGCGACCCCGCCCTCTCCTCGAAGGCCAAGGCCCTTGAGGAAGACAACCGGGATCTCAAGGATCGCCTCGATCGGTTGGAGGCGCGGATACAGGCGCAGTGATGGGCTGCTCCGCCTTGGGCGGAGAGACCGGCGGCGACGCCGATGGGGGACACGCTCATGGCCAAGAACAAGAAGACGGAGCAAGGCGAAGGCGAGATCAACCTGGGGCTGGGAGGCGTTTTCCGGGGGCTGGGGAACCTCATTGACCTCCTGTCCGAGATGGTGGAGGAGGGGAAGACAGAGGTGGGCCGCGCCGGAGAACTGAAAGGCAAGGAGCTGAAGGGGGTCTACGGATTCAACATAAAAATCGGCCTGGGGGGCACCCCTACCGTCGAGACCTTCGGCAATATCCGAAAGACCAGGGAAGGCCCGGTGGTGGAGGAAGTGCGGGAGCCGCTGCTGGATGTGCTCGACGAGGGCGACTCGTTCCGCATCATCGCCGAGCTGCCCGGGGTCGAGGCCAGCGACATCACGCTGGATCTGAAGGACGACATCCTCACCATCGTCGCCGAGGGCAAGGACCTGCCTACCGGCCAGGCAGGCCGGAAATACAGCAAGGAGGTCCTCCTCTCTTCCCGGGCGCAGCCCGGACCTCCGACGATGTCCTACCGGAACGGGATCCTGGAGGTCCGCGTGCGCAAGGCCCCGACGGGATAGGACCGCCGGATGCTGAAGCTCATCCTCTTCGGGGGGAAAGGCGGGGTGGGGAAGACGACCTGCGCGTCCGCCGCCGCCGTGCAACTGGCCGACGCGGGGGTGAGAACGCTCTTGCTCTCCTCCGACCCGGCCCACTCTGTCTCCGACTGCCTGGAGCAGGAGATCGGCCCGGAGATCAGGCCCGTGGACGGGGTGAGGGGCCTGTGGGCCGTGGAGGTGAGCGCCGAAAAACTCTACCTGGAGTTTCGGGAGGAGCACGGCGAGGAGATCAGCCGGATCCTGGAGACCGGCACCTACCTGGATGCCGAAGACATCGCCGGCCTCCTCTCCCTCCCCATCCCCGGCCTGGATGAGGTGATGGGCTTCAAGGAGCTGGTGGATCTGATGGAGAAGGAGGAGTACGACCTCTACGTCCTGGACACCGCCCCGACGGGGCATGCCCTCCGCCTCCTGGCCCTGCCCGAGGTTCTGGATCAGTGGATAAGGATCCTGGCCAGGATCCGGTACAAGTACCGATACGTGGTCTCCCGGCTTTCGGGCAAGGAGGTGCACGAGGCCGCCGACGATTTCCTCTTCAGCATGAAGCGGGCCCTGAAGAAGGTCCATGCCCTGCTGCGGGATCCGGACCGGTGCGAGTTCGTCGTGGTCACCGCTCCCGAGGCGATGGTCATCGCCGAGACGCGGCGACTGACGAGGGCCCTGGCCACGTTCGGGATCCCGGTCAACCACCTCATCGTCAACCGGGTGGTCTCCTCGGACCACCAAGATTGCCTCTTCTGCCAAGAGCGGTGGCAGGGACAGCGGGGCGATCTCCAGGAGATAGAAGCGTCCTTCTCTGCCTACACCCCTTTCAAGATCCTGGAGCTGCCCCACCAGGTGCGGGGGGTGAAGATGCTGCGTGATCTTCCCTGCCCCCCTACCCTGGCTCGCCGGGTCTGCCCGGCCTCCGCGTGACCGTGAGCCCGGTCCGCGGGTCTGGGCGAATAACAACCAGGGGCGGCGGGAAAATCGATGCTCTCTTCTCTGCAACGAATGGGCTGAAATCGCACGAACCCGTGGACCCTGGAATGTCAGGGTAAAGGACCGAAGAGATGCACGAAAGCCCTCCCAAAACGCTGACCCTCCGGGCGGCCGAGGCCCTCTCCAAAGATGTGGGGAGGGGGCTCGCCCGACTGGACCCCGAGGACCTGAAGCGTCTTGGCGTGCAGGTGGGCGACATCGTTCGGATCGGCGGGAAGCGCGCCACCGTCGCCAAGGCCATGCCGGCCTACGCGGAGGCCAGGGGGAAGGGCATCGTGCAGGTTGATGGCCTGATCCGGGCCAACGCCCAGGTCGGATTGGACGAGAAGGTGACCGTGGCCGGCATCCCGGTCCGGCCGGCCGTGCGGATCGTCCTCTCCCCGCTCTCCCCGATGCGGGCCACACAGAAGGAGCGGGATACCCGCTACATCGCCAGGCTCATCGAGGGCCTCCCGGTCCTGGCCGGCGACCGGATCCGGGCCAACCTCTTCGGCTCCCTTTCCCAGGAGTTCACGGTCGTGGAGACCGCGCCCGAGGGCGCCGTGGTGATCCACCCAGCCACCAGCCTGCGGATCAAGGAGGCGGAGGGTCCGGGGGAAGCCGCCCGGGTCTCCTACGAGGACATCGGCGGGTTGGACAAGGAGATCCAGCGCGTCCGCGAGATGATCGAGCTCCCCCTGAAGTACCCGGAGGTCTTCGAGCGCCTCGGGATCGGGGCCCCCAAGGGGGTCCTCCTCCACGGCCCGCCAGGCTGCGGCAAGACCCTCATCGCCCGGGCCGTCGCCAAGGAAACGGACGCCCACTTCTTGGCGGTCAGCGGCCCCGAGGTCATCCACAAGTTCTACGGGGAGAGCGAGGCCAAGCTCCGGAAGATCTTCGAGGAGGCCGAGCGTCACGCCCCCAGCATCGTCTTCCTGGACGAGATTGACGCCATCGCGCCCAAGCGCGAGACGGTCGTCGGTGAGGTGGAGAAACGGGTGGTGGCGCAGCTTCTGGCCCTCCTGGACGGTCTCCGCTCCCGCGGGCAGGTGATCGTCATCGGCGCCACCAACATCCCCAATGTCCTCGACCCGGCCCTGCGCCGGCCCGGGCGCTTCGACCGGGAGATCGCCATCCGCATCCCGGACCGGAAGGGGCGGCGGGAGATCCTGGAGATCCACACGCGCGGCATGCCCCTCGCCGAGGAGGTGGACCTGGAGGCGCTGGCGGAGATCACCCACGGGTTCGTGGGCGCCGACCTGGAGGCCCTGTGCCGCGAGGCGGCCATGGTCGCCTTGCGGGCCCTCCTCCCGCGGATCGAGTTCGACGTGGGCGCCATTCCCTACGAGACCCTCATGGAGCTCCGGATCACGAGGGACCATTTCTTCGAGGCCTTGAAGGAGGTGGAGCCGTCGGCCCTCCGGGAGATCGCGGTGGAGGTCCCGGACGTCCGGTGGGAGGAGGTGGGCGGGCTTCAGGCGGTGCGGGAGGATCTGCTGGAGGCCATCGAGTGGCCCCTGAAGTACGCGCCCCTGTTCAAGCATGCGGGGGCCAGGCCGCCGAAGGGCATCCTCCTCCATGGTCTGCCGGGGACGGGGAAGACCCTCCTGGCCAAGGCGGTGGCCACCGAGAGCCGGGCCAACTTCATCTCCGTCAAGGGCCCCCAGCTCATGTCCAAGTGGGTCGGGGAGGCAGAGCGAGGGGTGCGGGAGGTCTTCAAACGGGCCAAGCAGGCGGCCCCCTCCATCATCTTCTTCGACGAGATTGACGCCCTGGCCCCGAAGCGAGGGCTGGGGGACACCTCGGGCGTCGCCGAGCGGGTCATCAGCCAGCTCCTCACGGAGCTGGACGGGATCGAGGAGCTTCGGGGGGTGGTGGTGCTGGCGGCGACGAACCGCCTGGACATGCTGGACCCGGCCCTCCTTCGCCCGGGGCGGTTCGACCTCCTCATCCAGCTCCCCCTGCCCGACGAGGCCGGTCGGCTGGAGATCTTCCGGATTCACATGCGAGGAAAGCCGCTGGCAGGAGACGTGGATCTCCTGCGCCTCGCCCAGGAGACGGAGGGGTACGCGGGGGCGGAGATCGAGGCCATCTGCCGCAGGGCGACCATGCTAGCCATCCGCGAGTACCTGTCTGTGTCGGTCTCTGGCCTACCTGCCGCGGCGGCGCAGGCAGGCGGACAGGCAGAGGGAGATTCCACCTTCAGCGGGTTCGCCATCCGGATGGCCCATCTGCACCGGGCCCGGGAGCTGGTGGGTAAGTGCTCCGTTTCCGAATTACGGTGACGTATTTTCGAGGCGCATCACTTTGATCCCCTCTCCCCGGGTACCGGGTACCCACCGGGGTGTGGTGCGGGAGAGGGCAAGGGTGAGGGGGATTTTCCTCGGAGAATGAAGGAGAACGGCGATGCGAAGGCGGGGGAAGCTTCTGGTGGTGATGGAGCAAGGATCAATCCGCCGACTCCTGGCGGAGGCCCTGTCCCTCGGGGGATACGAGGTGAAGGTCGCCGGAGAGGGACCGGAGGACCTGAGCTCGCCGGCTGGAGAGCGGCCCAACCTCGTCCTTTACGACGTCTCCATGCCGGCCACCGACGGCAGGGAGGCCCTGAGGAGGATCCGGGCGTGGGACGCGGAGGCGCGGATCGTCGCCTTCTCGGACCCCGCCACCGCGGAGATGGCGCGCCAGGCCCGCGACCTTGGGGCACGGGAATACGTGGGGGACCCATTCGATCTGTCGACCTTGCTCCGGGTCATCGCTGACAACGCGCGGTCGGCCCCCGGTCAATGAGCAGTTGCAACTGAAAACGGACAACGGACAACCGGCCAGTTCCAACTGAAAACGGACAACGGACAACTGACAACCGGTCATTTCCGTTCGTTGGCCGGTTGTCGGTTGTCAGTTTGAAATTTGAAATTGGCCACCGATGAGGAAGCTGATCTACGTCCCCATCGTGCATACCGCGGCCGATATGGGGTCGCAGGCAGAGGCGCTGGAACGAGAGCACGTGCGGAGGCACGGCAGGGGCGAGTGGGCGCGGACCCGGCGCCTGATTGACGAGGTCTGGGACGGGCTCCGGACACGCCTCCTGGCCCTGGATCTGGACTACCGCAGGGTAAGGATCTACCAGGACGGCCTCCCGGTCTGCGGCAGAGAGCTGGACATCGTCCGGGAGGTTGCCCGGGGGGGAAGCAGGAACTACGCCCTCATCCTCGAGCTGCTGGACCGGGGGACGGAGGTGGAGGGGACGGAGAGCCCCGGCCTCCTCCGAGAGGAGTACGAGCGCATCCGGTCCGCGATTCCGAAGGAGTCCGCGCCCCGGTCCGCAGGACTCCGGACTCCTTCGGAGGGGCGGATGCGGACGGGCGAGTTGGCCGCCAAGGCCGAATCCCGCAAAGCGGGACCGCCCGACCAGGCCCGGGAAGAGTACGCCAGGGAGGGCGAAAGGCTCCTCCGCCAGCGGGATGAATTCATCGGCCGGAGGATTGACGAGACCCTGAAGGAGGGAGAGGTGGGCATCCTCTTCATCGGGCTCATGCACCGCGTGGATCGGTTTCTCGCTCCGGACATCGAGGTTCAGTACCTGATCCATCGGCTCCCTTTCCAGATCCCACCCGGCGACCCAGGGCCGCGGACGCGCCATGGCGGATGAGACGGAGGGCCGGGCAACGCCCGCACTCGAGACCGGGTTGGGGTGGTACGTCTATGGTGTCATTCCCTGGTGCGTCGAGGTCGCCGTGACGGCCGGGATCGATGGGGGACGCCCCTCGATTTTCATCCCCGAGGGCCCGATCATGGCCGTGGCGAGCCCTGTCTCCCTGGCGGTCTTCGACGCTGAGCCGCTTCAAAGAAACATGCAGGATCTGCGCTGGCTGGCGGAAAAGGTCTGCCAGCACGAGGCGGTCGTCGAAGCCATGATGGCCAGGGGCCCTGTCCTCCCCATGAAGTTCTGCACCATCTTCCGGAGCCCCGACGCGGTGCGCCGTATGCTCCGCGAACATGCCCCCCGATTTCAGGAGGCCCTGGAGTTTGTGAGGGACAAAGAGGAGTGGGGGGTCAAGGGATTCGCTCACCGGGGCTATCTCAGGGAGGCGACCCTGCGCCGGGACCCGGAGCTGCGCGAGATGGCGGAGCAACTGGCCAGATCCGCCCCAGACAGACCAGGCTCCGCCTTCTTCTTGAAACGGAGGATGGATGACCTCGCCGAGCAGAGGCGAATGGAGCGAGAGGCCGAGCTTATCCGGGAGGCGGCGGAGGCGCTGCGGGGTTCGGTGGTCCAACTGACAAGCCACCCCCCTCTCCGGGGCCAGAGGGTGAACAAGGGCGCGCCTGTGTCCACCGGAGGCCTGTCTGCGTGCGGGAACGCACAGGCAGGCGGACACACAGACGAGGAAGTGGTGCTCAATCTCGCGTGCCTGGTTCTCAAGCAGGGACTGCAAACGTTCCTCGCCGAGGTTCAGCGGTGGAACGAGGCCGCAGCGGATCAGGGCCTGCGCCTGGTGGCCTCGGGTCCCTGGCCCCCCTACAACTTCTCGCCGAGGTTCGGGAGCCATGCCGGCTGATCTCGAGCCCGGTGCGGCAGAGCACCGGATCACGCTGCTGGAAACCCTGGATCGGGTCTTGAACAAGGGGGTGGTAATCGCCGGCGACGTGACCATTTCGGTGGCGGACGTGGATCTGATCTTTGTGGGGCTGCGCCTGCTCTTGTCCTCCGTCGAGACGGCCAGAGATCTGCGCACGGGCCGGGACTTCTGAACGTCCAGCCCTGGCGGACTCGAGGGAATCGTGCAGGCCGTCTACATCTACGGCATCGTCGGTTTCCCGCCGGAATTCCCGTGCCGGATCCAGGGTCTCGGGGGTAATCCCGTTCGCCTCCTGCCCCAGGGGGACGTCGCCGCGGTCGTGAGCCCATCGCCCCTTAGCCCCTGGCCCCTGGACGAGGCGCACGTGACGCTCCATGAAACTGTGGTAGAGGACGTGATGGGCAACCGCCCCATTCTCCCTGTCCGGTTCAACACGCTCCTGGGGACTGCAGAGGCAGTGATCGCCCTCCTCGCCCAACGGGCTCAGGTCTTCCGCTCGGCGCTTGAGCGGGTGGCGGGAAAAGTGGAGATGGGGCTCCGGATACTCTGGCAACCAGTCGAGGAACCCGAGGTGTCGCCGGACCAGGAAATTCAGGAAAGGGGGCCCGGAGCGGAATACCTCTACTGGAGGCTCAAGGAGGAGCGTGGCCGATCCAGGGTCCGGGCCGAGGGTGAGAGGCTCATTCACGCGCTTCAGGCGCCCTTGTTCTCTCTGGCCGTCGAGAGATGCCTCCACCCATTCCCGACCGAACGCCTGCTCCTGACAGCGGCCTTTCTCGTGGACCGGGATCGGGTGGACGCATTCAGGAAGCGTGCGGCGAAGGTCCGAGAGGACTTCCCGCACCTTCGCTTCCTGCTGACCGGGCCTTGGCCTCCCTACCACTTTGTCAATGGAACCGAGGATAACAAGCGATGACACACTGGATGCGCGAGGGCTCTCTGGCCGAGTTCGAGGGTGAGCTGGAACAACTCACGCAGGCCCTGCCGAGGCGGATCAACGCTGACCCCGAAAAGGTTGAACAAGGGCTGGCCAAGCTGGTCCTGACACTCATCGACCTGCTCCGCCGACTTCTGGAGAAGCAGGCCCTGCGCCGGATCGATGGCGGCGCCCTCACCCCCGAGGAGATCGAGCGAATGGGGCTGACCTTTCTGCGGCTGGAAGAAAAGATGGCCGAGCTGACGGCACACTTCGGCCTGAAGCGCGAGGACCTGAACCTCGATCTCGGCCCGCTGGGGGAGCTGCTCTGACCGGGAGGAGAGGAGCAAGTGGAGAGCCGGGGAATCCCATGGCACGGGCTACGGGAGGATCAGTCCGCCGAAAAGGTGCTCCTGGTGCTCGCCCTCGGCCTTGCGTTCCTGGCGGTCCTGGGATGGTCCCTCGCCTGGATGCAGCGGGCGATGATCTCCCTGCAGCACGAGCTGATCCAGGAGCTCAAGGGGCAGATCAGAGGGCTGGAGGAGCGGATCAGCATCCGGAGTTCCCTCGACCGGCATGCCGTGGCCCTGGATCCTGCGGACCGGCAGCGACTGGCATCCCTCCTCCATCGGGAAAGCCGCCGCTACGCTATCGAGTGGCACCTCTTGGTCGCCGTGGTCGAGACGGAAAGCGCCTTCAGGCCGGCCGCCACGTCCGGGCGCGGCGCGCTGGGCCTCATGCAGCTTCGTCCCAGCACGGCGGCAGAGGTGGCGCGGGCCCTCGGCATCCCCTACGGCGGTCCCGCCGACCTCTACGACATCGAGGTGAACATCCGGCTCGGAACGGCATATCTCCACATGCTGCGCCGCCGCTTCGGCACCCTGGATCTCGCGCTTCAGGCTTACAACATCGGTCCCACACGCCTGTCCCGGGCCGCGGGCTCCGGCCTTCCGTCCGGCATCCAGCGGTCCCTTCGGGGGGCCGGGATTGACGAAGCTCCTGGGGGAAGCTACGCGGCGAAAGTCCTCTCGCGCTCCCGCTGGCTGGCACCGCTGTCCCCTGGGCCGTCGGGACAGTCCGCGGCTCATCTCCCGGAGCGGCGATGAGGCCCGTCTGTTATGGCCTCCGCCGCGTGCGCTCGCCGGCCCCCGGACGCGGCGCGTGCACGGGAACCAGCGCACCCCCCCGGAGCGATCAGCTTCGGAGTTTCGGTCCCGAAGGGGCTAGATCCGAGGGGTGGTGACTATGAAACAAGGCGACGCAACCTTCTCCCCCATTCCTCCCCCCCTCGGCCTCCTCCTCCGGGTGCTGGCGATCGTCTTCCTCGCCGAAGTGTCCGTGATGTTCCTCCTCCCGGCGCTGCTGCCGCATATGCATACTCTCGCCGCCGCCATCGTGGACGCTGCCATGCTGACTGTCCTCAGCGCGCCGTTCCTGTGGTGGGTCGTCGTCCGCCCGCTGCGCAGCACCGCCATGGCGGAACACGCGCGAGCGGCGACCGTCGTGGCCCACGCGGTTGACGGGATCATCACCATAAATAAGCAAGGCCTGGTGCAGTCGTTCAATCCGGCGGCGGAACGGATCTTCGGCTATAGGGCAGAAGAAGTGTTGGGCAAGCCACTGACCCTTGTGATGCCTGAACGATACAGAGACGCTCATCGCAGGGGACTGGAGCGGATGCGTTCAACGGGGAAGTCTGACCTGATTGGAAAAACGATAGGATTGCAGGGGCTCAGAAAAGACGGCAGGGAATTTGAGCTGGAGCTTTCGCTGGCGACCTGGAAGGCAGGAACAGAAACATCTTATTACACGGGCATCGTCCGCGACATTACCGAGCGGAAGCGGGCCGAGGCGCAACTTCGCCTGCAGGTGGCCGCCCTGGAAGCTGCCGCCAACGTCATCGCCATCACCGACCGGGAAGGCCGCATCCTCTGGGTGAATCCCGCCTTCACCCGCCTCACAGGCTATACCTCAGAGGAAGCCGTGGGCCAGACCCCGCGGCTCCTGAAGTCCGGGCGACAGGATCTGGCGTTTTACCAGAATCTCTGGGCGACGATCCTTGCTGGCCGGGTCTGGCATGGGGAGATCATCAACCGTCGGAAGGACGGGAGCCTGTACACCGAGGAGCAGACCATCACCCCGGTCCGGGACGCGCGGGGCGAGATCAGCCATTTCATCGGCATCAGGGAGGACATTACTGCGCAGAAGCAGGCGGAGCAGGCACTGATCACGCGCACCCGGCAACTCGAGGCGGTGCGGGCAGTCAGCGCCGAGATCACGCGCGAACTCGACCTCCCGACGCTCCTCGGGCTGATCCACCGGCGGGCGGCCGAGCTTGTGGGCGCTGTGTCGGGCGTAGTCTACCTCTGGGACGAGGCGGCCCAGCTCCTCGTCCCGCAGGCCTGGCACGGCATCGGAGATTGGTTTAAGGAGATGCGCCTGCGGCTCGGGGAGGGGATTGCCGGGATGGTCGCGGAACGGCGGACGGGGATGATTGTCAACGATTACCGGAGCTGGCCACACGCGATCGCATTCACCCTCGAGCGTTCCGGGATTACCGCCATCATCGCCGAGCCTCTCCTGTACCGGGACCGGCTGTTGGGGGTGATTACGAGCAATGCCGAACAATCCAAGGGGTCCTTCACGGAGAACGACCGCGAACTCCTTGCCCTCTTCGCCACCCAGGCCGCTATGGCGATCGAAAACGCCCGCCTCTACGCCGCCACCGAGGCGCGGGCCGCGGAGCTGGAGACCTTCCGGGAGATCGACCAGGCCATCACGGCCCGGCTGGAGCTGTCCGCGGTCCTGGAGGCGGTGGTGGCGGGGGCGATGCGGCTCTTGGACACGCAGCATGCGCAGATCATCCTCTGGGACGAGGCCACCCAGAGCCTCCACTATGGGGCGGCCCTGGGGACCGAGGCGGAGCGGGTCCGGAACCAGAAGTTCAAGCTGGGCCTGGGGATCAATGGCACGGTGGCCCTCACCCGGCAGCCCATGATCCTGGACGATTACCAAGCCTCCCCCTACGCCGTCCCGGAGTGCTTCGATGTCGTAGCCACCATCACCGTCCCCGTCCTCTTTGAGGACCGGCTCCTGGGGGTCCTCCACGCCCACACCACCACCCAGGACAAGCGCTTCACGGCTGACGACCTCCGCCGCTTCGAGATGCTCGCCGGGCAGGCCGCCATCGCCATCGAGCAAGCCCGGCTGTACGAAGCGACGGTCCGGCAGCTCAGAGAGCTGCGAGCCCTGTACGAATCGGGCCTCGCCATCACCTCCAGCCTGACCCTCGACGAGCAACTGGAGGTCCTCATCCAACGACTGGGCCAAGTGGCGCAGGCCCAGCGCATCCTGGTGGCTCTGGTGGACCCCGGAGCCCCGGAGCGCTTCCGCCTGTGCCTCGCCTACGATACCTTGAAGCCCGACCCCTGGCTCCGCCACCTGGACCTCTCGCCGGGCAGGTATCCGGAGCTCCAAGAGGCGGTGCGGACGGGGCGGCCGCTGGTGATCCCGGATGTCCCCACCGAAGCGCGGCTGGATGCGATCCGGGATCACCTGAAGCACCTGGATTTGCGCTCCCTGATCGTCGTGCCCTTCATCGTTCAGGAGCGGGCGATCGGGGCGGTCAGCCTGGGCTATGTGGGGCAGAGCCGGACCTTCCCCCCCGAGGAGATCAGCCTGCTCCAGTCCTTCGCCACCCAGGCGGCCATCGCCATCGAGAAGGCAAGGCTCTACCAGGAGATCCAGCACCATGCCGCCGAACTGGAGCAGCGGGTTCACGAGCGGACCCGAGAATTGGAAGCGGCCAACGAGCAACTCCAGGCCGCCTCCCGCCACAAGTCGGAGTTCCTGGCCAACATGTCCCACGAACTCCGGACCCCACTGAACTCCATCATCGGGTTCGCCGAGCTGGTCGGGGAACAGCGCGTGGGCCCTCTCAATGACAAGCAGGCCCGGTATCTCGGACATATCCACCAGGCGGGCCAGCACCTCCTCCAGCTCATCAACGACATCCTGGACCTCGCCAAGGTGGAGGCGGGGAAGGTTGTTCTCCGGCCCGAGGCCCTCCCAGTCGCGGACACCCTGGAGGACATCCTGGTAATCGGCCGGGGCCTCGCGAACAAGAAGGGCCAAACGGTGATGGCCGAGATCCAGGCCAATCTTTCCCCACTTCACGCCGACCCTGTCCGCTTCAAGCAGACCCTGTTCAACCTCCTGAGCAACGCGGTGAAGTTCACGCCGGAAGGCGGCACCATTACGGTGCGCGCCTACCAGAAGGCAGAAGGCACAAGGCAGAAGGCACAAGGCAGCGTGCAGACCTCCGGGGAGCTGCCGCCCCTGCCTACTGCCGAGTGCCTACTGCCGACTGCCTACTGCCTGCTGCCTTCTCTCGTTATCGAGGTCACGGACACCGGCATCGGAATCAAGGCCGCGGACCTGCCCCGTCTCTTCCAGGAGTTCGTCCAGCTCGAGACCTCGGCGACCCAACGCCACGAGGGGACTGGCCTCGGCCTCGCCCTGACCAAACGTCTCGTGGACCTCCACGGTGGCCGGATCTGGGCCGAGTCGGCGGGGGAAGCGCGGGGGAGCACGTTTACGGTGCTCCTGCCGTTCAGGGGGCCCAGGGAAGGCCAAGGCACGTCACCGGGACCCACCTCCTCGGGAGGGCGGGAATGGTCTGAAGAGGAGGCAGGGGAATGACCGCATCGGGTGAGGAGGAAGAGGCCATGGCATCTTCGGCTGATTCTGGGCGCGCGCTGAGGCGGGGGCGGATACTCATCGTCGAGGACAACCCGCTGCTGCGGGAACTCTTCACGCACTACGTACAGGCCCTCGGATATGAGGCCTGTGCGGTGCCCACCGGCGGGACGGCCCTCGCCGCGGTGGCGGCCCAGCTACCCGATCTCCTCCTCTGTCATGTGGGCCTGCCAGGCTTGGACGGGGTGGAGGTCTGCCGCCGCCTTAAAGCGGATCCGACCACGCGCGCCATCCCCGTCCTGCTCCACACGGGCCGGGGCGAGGAATCCCCGGCCGGCTGGCGGGAGGCCGGCGCAGACGCCGTCTTGCGGAAGCCCTTCAGCCGGGAGGAGCTCCAGGCCTGGATTCAGACCCTCCTCCGGCCTCCGGCCCCGCAGGCCGACCCCAGGCGAGGGTGAACCCAGGGGGGAGTACTCGCGGGGAGACCCCCCTTGCCATTGGTTGGGCCACGGGAGCAGGGTCCAGAAAGCAGATTGACCGATCCGGTTTGAGAAATCCGCATTCCACAACCTTCGTCCCAAGCTCAGGTCGAGGGATCCGAAATCCGCAATGTGCGTCGGGGCGGGGGGCAGGAGAGCGGAAGGCGGAAGGCAAAAAGCACTGGGCAGAAAACGCAAGGCAGAAGGCCGAGAGAAAAGCGAAGCGGGGAAGCGGGGAGTGGGCGAAACGGCGAAAGGCGGAGGATGTGTGCGCCGCTTCCCCGTTTCTCCGATTCGCTTGGAGTTTCTTACTTCGTTCCTCTGTTCCTTGTGGCTCTCTTGAGTGAACAGCCGAACCGCCGAACGGTCGAACTGCCGAACGGTCTGCAGTGAGAGCGGAGGGGGACATGTCGAAACCTCGTGTCCAGGACTACATGAGCGCCCTCCTGCACACCGTCCAACCTGAGGATTCCATAGGATTTGCCTTCAAGAAGCTCTCCCTGGACCGCATCCGCCACCTCCTGGTGGTGGACGGCGTCGGCCGCCTCCAGGGCGTCGTCACGGACCGGGATATTCGCCTGGCCCTGCCGTCGCTCGCCTTCTGCCCGGATCTGGGGGAGGTGTACCTCCGGCTGGAGGACTTGAAGGTCCACCAAGTCATGACCCGCGACCTCTACACGACCACGCCCGACAGTCCGTTGGCCGAGGCAGTGGACGTCTGCCTCCGCCACAAAATTGGCGCGCTCCCGGTCCTTCGGGACGGAACCCTGGTTGGGATCATCACGGAGACGGACCTGCTCCGCGCCTTCCGGGATCTTCTCGTCTCCGCACAGACGGCGGAAGGAGCCTGATGGACATTAACCGCAATGGACGCAAAGCCCGCAAAGAATATCCATGGAAATCAACCCCCTGAGCAACGAGATCATTGGCGCGGCGTTGCAGGTGCATCGCGCACGTACTGACGTACCGGAAACTCACCGGCCTGCACCTCGGCCTCCTGGTCAACTTCAACGTCAAGATTCTCCAGCATGGCATCCGTCGACTTGTTCTGGATCTCGAGGAGTAGGTCGTCTTTGCGAGCTTTGCGGTGAAAAATGATGAGACGATGGGGGCTGGAAACATGATACGTGGACGGGGATGGAGCCTGCGGGCGCGCATCACCGCGTTGCTCGTGGCCACGCTCGTCCCCCTCGCCGGCCTGGGAACCTACTGGGTCGTATGGGAGGCGCGGCAGGAAACAACCAACGTCGAGCGCCTGACCCGGGAGAGCGCGGCCCGAATCGCCGCACAGACTGCCGATATCATTGGGGACGTCCAAGGGATGCTCGCGGTCCTCGCTCGGCTGCCCGCGGTCCAGGCCCGGGATCGGGGCGAGGCCGAACGGCTCTTCCGAGAGCTCTTGGCCACGTCGTCCCGCCTCGAGAACTTTGCCGCGTTTACGACGGATGGCACGCTCTTCGCCGCCGCCACTCGTGGCGTCCCGGGGGTCCAGATTCACGTGCCGGACCGGGCGTGGTTCCAGGCGGCCGTCCAATCCCGCCAGCCCGTTACCAGCGATTTCCTCGTCAGCCGGATCACCGGCAACCCTGTGGCAGTCCTGGCCTACCCCATCCTGGACGGACGGGGGCAGGTTCTGGGTGTTGTGGGAGTCGCCCTTCGCCTCTCGGCCCTCAGCCAAGAGGTAGCCCCGACGCAACCCGAAGCGCAATCTCGGTGGGCCGTGGTGGACGGCCAGGACCTGGTCCTCCTCCACGGCGACCCGGGGGCCGCCATCGGCAAACCCCTGGCGCTCCTCACCGGGATGCTCCGCGGCGAGGCCGGAGTCCCCGGGACAGAGTGGCGGGCCATTGTGGGGATCCCGGAGGCCGTCGTCACGGCCCGGGTGCGGAGCGAGCTGCTGGACATCGGATTCCCAGCCCTGTTGATTCTCCTCGTGGCCAGCGGTGTTGGCTTCTGGATCGCTTACGGGACGTGGCGCCCCCTCCAAGAGCTGGCTGAGGCCGTCCGTCGCATCGGGACCGGCGAGCCTGGCGTCGCGTTGCCGGTTGGGGCAACAGGCGAGGTAGGCGAAGTCGCCACGGTCTTCCAGGACACCCTGGGCGCTCTGACGCACCGGAAAAACGACCTTGCCGTCCTCCTTCAGGCCACCCAGTCCCTCGCCGCCTCCATTGATCTGGAGCAGAGTCTGCAGGCCATCGCCCAGCAGGCATCGGCCATTTCCGACGCGCGCGCCGTCCGCCTGTTCCTGCTCGAGGGCGAGCCGCCGGTCCTCCGCTGGCGCATGGGGGTCGGGGTCCCGCCTGAGGATGAACAGCATATCGTGATCCCCGTGGGGGAGAGCTTCTCGGGGGAGGTGGCGGCGACTGGAAAGCCCCTGGCCGTCCCTGACTGCCGAGGGGATCGTCGCCTCCGTTACAGCCACTACGTCATGAAGTACGGCCTCATCTCCTACCTCGGGTTGCCGATAAAGTCGGAAGGCCGGGTCGTGGGTGTCCTCGTCTTCAACACGGAGGCCCCCCGGTCATATTCGGAGGCGGAGATCAGTTTCCTCTCTGCCTTTGCCGACCAGGCGGCCATCGCCATCGAGAACGCCCGGCTCTTCGCAGCCACCGAGCGGGCCGCCCGCGAGGCCCGCAGCCTCTACGAGGTGGCCCACAGCCTCGCCACCTCGCTGGATGTCGTGGACGTGCTCCAGTTGATCGCGGTGAAAACCACGGAACTCCTGGGTACCCCGCATGCCCAGGTGGTCCTTTGGGACGAGGGGACCCAGACCCTCCGGCTCGGCGCAGCCTATGGGACCGAGGCCGAGAGAGTCAAAGCGCAGGAGTTCCGGCTGGGCGAGGGCGTCAACGGGATCGTGGCGCAGACCCGAGCCCCCCTCATCGTGAACGACTACCAAGCCTCCCCCCACGGGGTGCCCGGATTCACTGAACTGGTGGCAGTGATCGGGGTTCCCCTCCTCTACCGGGACCGGTTCCTCGGCGTTCTCACGTCGCATGCCACGCAACCGGGCTCGGCGTTCACACAGGAGCACCTCGCCCTCCTTACCAGTTTTGCGGACCAGGCGGCCGTTTCCATCGAGAACGCGCGGCTGTACCAAGAGATCCGGCAGGATGCGGCTACCCTGGCGGCCCGGGTCAAGGGGCGAACGGCAGAATTGGAGGAAGCGCTGCGGGTCAAGGCGCAGTTCTTGGCCACCATGTCCCATGAACTCCGGACGCCCCTCAACTTCATCCTGGGCTTCGCCCAGCTCCTTCAACAGGGGACGGGTGGCGCCCTCACCCCGAAGCAGGCCCAGTACGTGGACCATATCCAAAAGGGTGGGAAGTGGCTGTTGGAACTCGTGAGCAACATCCTGGACCTCTCCCTGGTAGAGACGGGGAAGAGAGGCCTCGACCTGGAGCCGGTCCTCCTGCAACCGATCGTGGAGGAGGTGTTGAACCTGCTCCGGGTGCAGGCGGTCCAGAAGCGGCTCACGGTGTCCACCGCGCTGGACCCCGGGCTGCCCTTTGTGGTCGCCGACCGTGGCAAGCTGACCCAGATCCTCGCCAATCTGATCGGCAACGCCGTGAAGTTCACGCCCGACGACGGCCGGATCACCGTGACCGCCCGACGGGTGACGGAGGACCGAAGACCGGAGCTGGAACCCGTCCCCGGTCCCCTGTCCCCGGTCGGCTGGCTGGAAATAAGCGTCACGGACACCGGCATCGGCATCAAGCCCGAAGACCTGGAACGGATCTTCCGGGGCTTCGAGCAGGTTGACTCGTCGGATACCCGGAAGTATGGCGGGGCCGGGCTCGGCCTGGCCCTGGTCCGCACCCTCGTCGAGCTGCACGGGGGCCGGGTCTGGGCGGAGAGCGAGGGACCCGGTCGCGGGGCGCGCTTCGTCGTCCGGCTTCCCCTGCTCGAAGCCCCCCGGCCAAAGCGCATCCTGGTGGTAGAGGACGAGGCGGTTGTTCTGGAAGTCCTCTGCGACGTCCTGGTGCGGGCCGGCTTCGCGGTGGAGCAGGCGCACGATGGGTCCGAAGCCCTCGAGCGTCTTGTCGCCGCGCAGCCCGACCTTCTCGTCCTCGATATTGGCCTGCCTGATATGGACGGCTGGGAGGTTCTCAAGCGACTGCGCGGCGAGGAGCGAACCCGAAACCTGCCGGTCTTAGTTCTCACCGGGCTGACTCATGTCCGCGCCGACCAGGCCCTGGCCCTCGGGGCCGACGAGTTCCTGGGAAAGCCGGTCTCCGCCCAGGTCCTCGTGGAGACCGCGGCCCGCCTCCTCGCGCAGCGCACGGCCACCAGCGCCGCGGTGCAGGAGCGTTCGACGATCCCGCCGGACGAATAGGGCGTTCGGCTGTTCGGCAGTTCGGGTGTTCGGGTGTACATAGGGAAGGTGATTAGCGTGCCTTTCGGTGCTTCTGCAGATCCCGGGAGAAGTTCTCATGCGAGCCAAGGGCCTGCCGAACGCTTTGCAGGACGGGAGAGGGGAGACCATGACGCCCGCACCCGATAGGCCCCTGAGCCGCGGGGCCCCTTTGCCTCCGCTCCACGCTGGCCGACCTGCCCGGATCCTCATCGTGGATGACGATCCGGAGATGCGGGAACTCCTCACGGAGATGGTCGAGGGCCTCGGACATGAGGCTGTCGCCGCGCCGGATGGGGTCGCGGCCCTGTCCGCCATCACCGAGAAGCCCCCGGACCTTGTCCTTTGCGACGTGAGCATGCCGGGCCTCGATGGGTTCGAGGTCTGCCGACGACTGAAGGCAGACCTCAAGACCCGCCTCATTCCGGTCGTCCTCATCACGGGGATCGGGGACGAGCACAAGATCCAGGGGATCGAGGCCGGGGCGGACGACTTCCTGGGGAAGCCCTTCAGCCCGGGGGAACTGCGGGCGCGGATCCGGTCTCTCCTGCGCATGAAGGCATTCACCGACGAGCTGGAACACGCCGAGGCGGTCCTGTGCACGCTCGCCCGGAGCATCGAGGGCCGGGACCCGTACACGCAGGGGCACTGCGAGCGGCTGGCCGACTACGCCGTGGCCCTGGGCCGGGTCCTGGGTCTGCCGGAGGAGGATCTGTCCGCCCTGCGACGAGGAGCGTACCTGCACGATCTGGGGAAGGTGGCTGTCCCCGACGCCATCCTGCTGAAGACCGGCCCGCTCACGCCCGAGGAGCGGGGGGTCATGCAACGCCACCCCGTCATCGGGGAGGAAATCTGCCTGCCCCTCCGCTCGCTCCAGGCCGTGTGGCCCATCATCCGCCACCACCACGAGCGGCAGGATGGGACGGGCTATCCCGATGGCCTCCGGGGGGAGGCGATTCCGCTAACGGCCCGGATTATTCAGGTGGTGGATGTCTTTGACGCCCTGACGACGGATCGTCCGTACCGCCGGGCCTTGCCGCGGGCTGCGGGCCTGGCGGCCGTCGAGGCAGAGGCCCACCAGGGCTGCTGGGACCCGCAGATCGTGAGGGCGTTTCGAGCGGTCGCGAACGACATGGGTTCGAGGTGAGCCCGGGAGGTAGGGCTATGGGACGGCGCGTGTTGGTGGTGGATGATCACTCGATGAGCCTGGAACTGGTCACCGAGTTGCTGGAGCAGGAGGGCAACCAGGTCCTTGCGGCCACGTCCGGCGAGGTCGGCCTCCGCCTAGCGGCGGCCGAGGCCCCGGACCTGATCCTGATGGATCTCCAGCTCCCGGGGATGACGGGGTACGAGGCCATCCGCCGGCTCAAGGCCGATCCGGCCACGGCGGCCATTCCCGTCCTGGCCCTCACGGGCTCCGCCATGCGGGGCGACGACCTCAAGGTGCGCGAGGCCGGGGCCGATGGGTATCTGACCAAGCCGCTGGACGCGAGAGCCTTCCGGGAAACCCTGCGCCGCATTCTCACCCCAGGCGCCGCGGGGTGATGATCCACGGGGAAGAGACACAGCCCAATCATCTCGCGGAAAGTTGCGAGCATCGGTCCGTGTCCCGCAGCCGAGGCAGTTGAAATGGAAGACCCCAAACGGAGAAGTCTGAGGCTCTTCGGCGGCCGCCTCATCCTGAAGATCGCCATGGCCACCCTCGTTCCGGTGGCGGTGGTGGCGGGCCTCGGGTTCTTCTGGGAGTACCGGGAGGATCGGAGGGCAGCAGAGGGCGTCATCCTCCACGAGATGCATGAGGAGGCCCTAGCCCTGGCGAGGGCCCTGGAGGCCGCGGGAGAGCAGACCGACCTACGGACCATAATCGCCAACTCTCTCCGGAATGTAAGAGCGGCGCACGACGAGGTGGTCGGCGTCGTCCACGAACACGGCCTGATCGAGATTTTCGTCGTGGATGCTGGGGGCGTGGTTCTGGCGGGCAACCGTCCAGAGATTACCGGGCGGCCGCTGGTGCAGGCGATGAGTCACGGTCCCATGGGACTTGCGGCAGTCCTGAGCGGAAGGGAAGCCTCCGCATCGGAATTCACCGTGGAGAACGGCCGCAAGGTCATTCATATCTCGGTCCCGCTGCGCCTCTATCCACGGACTCCAGCTGTCATCACCGGCGCCGTCCACATGATGGAGCCTTACGCTCTGATGGAGGAAGCCCTGTTGCCCGGTATCTGGCGGCGGACCTCCGTCGCCGTCGCGCTGGTCTTGGCCCTGGTGGCCGCGCTCAGCCTGATTCTCGGCCTGGTGGTGGTCGTCCCTGTCAGGCGTCTCGCCGAGGGGATGCGCAGGGCAGAGGAAGGGCTGGACGTCACGGTCCCGGTGACGTCGCGAGATGAGATCGGGGACCTCACCCGATCCTTCAATCAGATGCTGGCTGAGCTTCACCGGAAAGGCGCCCACCTAGCGACCCTCTACGCCATAGATCGGACGGTGAGCCAGTCGCTGGATCTGGAAGTCGTATTGACCCAGACTCTGGAGAAGGTGTGTGAGGTCATGGCCGTAGAGACCGGTGGGTTCTACCTGCTGGAGGCGAACGGGGAGAACATGGTCCTACGGGTCCACCGGGGGCTTTCTCCCGCCTTTGCTGAGGCTGTCGGCCGGATTCGACTCGGTGAGGGTGTCTCGGGCCAGGCCGTTGCCTTGCGCCGGCCAGTAGCCATGGACATGACCGAGTATCCCACATCCAGGCTGGCCCCCATCCTCGTGGCCCTCGGGATCAAATATATGGCCAGCGCCCCCGTCATCTCCCGAGGGCAGGTCGTAGGGGCCATCAACGTGGGGAGTCACCGTGAGTGGCCATTCACCCAAGAGGAGCTGAACCTGCTTGGCTCCATCGGCCAGCAGGTCGGCGCCTCCATCGAAAATGCCCGGCTCTTCAAGCAGGTGGAACGGGCGAAGGCGGAGTAGGAGAATACCTTCGATGCCATGCCCGACTTGGTAGCCATCGTTGACGGCGAGTACCACCTGGTCCGGGTCAACCGCGCCATGGCCGAGCGATTCAGCGTGGCGCCTGAGGACCTCGTGGGGCAGCGCTGCTACGCCGTGATGCACGGAACCGACGCCCCCTGGCCGGCGTGCCCCCTGCCGCAAGCCCTCGCCACAGGAAGGCCGGCCAGCAGGGAGATCGAGGAGCCGCACCTCGGCGGCATCTTCCACGTTACCACCTCGCCCCTGGTGGACGCCGACGGCCGGGCCGCCTGGTGCGTGCACATCGTCCGGGACATCACGGAAATGAAGCGGCTGGAGGAGGAGGCCAGGGAGCGGCAGCGGTTCGAAGACATCAGCCGGGCCAAGTCGGCGTTCATCGCCACCATGTCCCACGAGCTGCGGTCACCCCTCAATGCAGTCATCGGCTTCTCGGAACTCTTGCTGGGGCAGGGGGTGGGCCCCCTCACCGAGAAGCAGTCGCGGTATCTGGGCCATATCCAAGAGAGTGGCAAGCACCTGCTGGACCTGATCAATGACATCCTCGACGTTTCCCGGGTGGAGGCAGGGAAAATCGAGCTAGCCCAGCAACCTTTGCCGCTGGACGAAGCCGTAGAAGCTTCGCTGGCCCTGGCCCGCCCCCAGGCGGAGAAAGCCGGGGTGACCCTGAACTCGGAGATCCCCCCAGACCTTCCCCCTGTTCCGGCCGATCGGGTCCGTCTCAGGCAGATCCTGTTCAACCTCCTGAGCAACGCCATCAAGTTCACCCCGGCCGGCGGCACGATCACCGTGACCGCCCGACGGGTGACGGAGGACCGAAGACCGGAGCTGGAACCCGTCCCCGGTCCCCTGTCCCCGGTCGGCTGGCTGGAAATAAGCGTCACGGACACCGGCATTGGGATCAAGGCCGAGGATATCCCGAAGCTGTTCAAGGAGTTCGGCCAGTTGGATGCCGGGCGCGCGCCGGAGAAACAGGGGTCCGGCCTGGGCCTGGCCCTCACAAAGAAGCTCGTGAAGCTGCACGGTGGCCGGATCTGGGTGGAGAGCGAGGGCGAGGGCCGCGGGAGCACATTCGCGTTCACGCTGCCATTTGCCGGACCGGCGGGACGGGAAACGTGAGGGGAAGAGAAGCAGAGGAGCAGGCAAGAGAGAGGGGCGCCCGCATGGCGGAGACGATCCTGGTGGTGGATGATGAGGAGACCAATCGCGAACTTTTGGAGGCGATTCTCACGGCGGCCGGGTACCTCGTGGAGCAGGCAGACGGGGGCGCGGCCGCCCTGGCCCAGGCGAAGGCGCAGCCCCCGGACCTGATCCTCCTGGACCTCGTGATGCCGGGGCTGAACGGCTTCGAGGTCTGCCAGCGGCTGAAGGAAGATCCCCGGACAGCCGCCGTGCCCGTCATCGCGGTAACCGCCCTGGGGGCCGTTCAAGCCAAGGAGTGGGCCCTGACGCGGGGCGCCGATGACTACCTGACCAAGCCGTTCGACCCCGAGGAGCTCCGGGCCCGCGTCCAGGCCATGCTGAAAGTACGGAACATCCGCCAGGAGCTTGACCGGACGCTGGCCTACCTGCACGAGCTAGAAGCGGCCCGCCACGTGTGGCGACGGGCGACCCTGGCCGGCGTCGTCGCCGTGGCGCCGCCGGCACCTCCCCCGGCGCCGTCCGTCCTGGTAGTAGACGATGAGGCACTGACCCGGGACTTCTACGGGGACCTGCTCGCGGAACACGGCTTCCAGGTGGTGACCGCCAGCCATGGCGCTGAGGCTCTGGAGCTCGCCCGCCGCCACCCGGTGGAGGTGGTGATCCTGGACATCATGATGCCCGGGATGTCGGGCCTGGAGGTCCTGGAGCGCCTGCGGGCCAAGGACCCTGATCTCCCGGTGATTATGCTCACCGCCCATGCCAGCTCCCGGAACGCCATCGCGGCCCTAAAGCTCGGGGCCTTCGACTTCATCGTCAAGGGGCTGGACCACAATCTCGTGGTCTTGGCCATCCACAAGGCGCTCCGCCACCGGCGCGCCACGCTTCACCAGAAGCGGGAGGTCGAGCGGCTGCGAAACCGAATCGCCACGCTGGAGGCCGCGCGTCCCGAGAGGTGACCAAGATTTGCGATCGCTGATTTTCGACTGAAGGGTCTGCACGAATGCGATCCACCATCGGAAATCCGCAACTGCCCGGCCGGCGTGGCGGCACTGGATGGTCCGGACAGTTCAGCAAACAATGCCCGACAGTCCAGTAAGGAGGCTGGTGATGTTCGACGAACCCGAGGCGTGGTCACCGGATCAGGAACTCCGACTGTTGGAAGAGCTCGCCGAGGCCGAGGCGCAGGCGTTCGAGGTGGAGATGGAACTGCCTGTTCGCGCACTCTCCGGGGAGCCCGAGCGGCCCTGGGTCGCCTACTGGCACCTGCCGCCGAACGGGATCAATCAGCGAGTCTGCTCGTCGCGATTCCGAATGCCGAGGTCTTTGAGGAGGCGCGAGAGGTAGGTCCGCTGCAGCCCCAATGCTTCGGCCGCCCGGGTCTGGTTCCCCTGGGCCCGGTCCAGGGCGGAGCGGAGCAGCTCGCGCTTGAGCTGCAGCACGGCCTCGTGGTAGGTGCCGCTGGCCTCCGTGGGTGTGTCCTCGTCTGATTCACCCCGGAGGATCGGCAGGTCCCGGGGGCCGATCTCGGGGCCGGTGGACAGCACCACCGCCCGCTCGATGGCATTCTTCAGCTCCCCGTGGAGCAGCCGGTTCTCCTCGCGCAGCGAATCCCGCTCCAGCGCCTTGGTGATCACCACCTCCAGGTAGGCGGGGTCCAGGGGCTTCGGAAGGAAATCATAGGCGCCGGCGCGCATCGCCTCGACGGCCCGCTCCACGCTCCCCGAGGCCGTGATGACGATCACCGTCGTCTCCAGTCCCTCGCGGCGGATGGCCTGGAGGACCTCCATCCCGTTCAGACGTGGGAGCTGGAGGTCGAGGAGCGTGAGCGGCGGTGCCTCCTGGCGGAGGAGCGCCAGGGCCTCCTGGCCGTCGGCGGCACACGTGACCTCCAGCTGCATGAGCTGGAGGCGGTCCGACAGGAGCTCCCGGATATCCGGGTCGTCGTCCACCACGAGGATCCGGCTGCGCGGTCGGGTCATGGTCGTCTCCCGGCCTCGCCCCGGAGTTCCGCAATGGGACGGGCATCGTCCGCAGGCAGGGTGAAGACAAAGCGGCTCCCCCGTCCCACCTCGCTCTCCACCCAGATCTGCCCGCCGTGAAGCTCGATGAGGCTTTTGGTGATGGGCAGGCCGAGCCCTGTCCCCTGGGCCTTTCCCTGCCCGTCGCGACGGACCTGATGGAACTTTTCGAAGATCGCCCCCAGCTCCTCGGGCGGGATGCCCTGGCCGGTGTCCGCGACGGCGACCTCCAAGAAACGGGGGTCGGGGGTCAGGGATCGGGGGTCGGGCGGGACGTCTCTCTCCGGACTGTCCGTCCTTCGGTCCAGAATCCCCGGCCCCTGACCCCCGGCCCCTGACCCCTGCCGAGCAGTGACCGTCACTCGGCCGCCGCTGGCGGTGAACTTCACCGCGTTCTCCACCAGATTGATCAGGATCTGCTGAAGCTTGTCCCGGTCCGCGAATGCCAGGAGCGGGAATCCGACCGGCACCATCGACAGCTCCACGCCCTTCTGCGCGGCCATGGGCCGCAGGCTCTCCACGACCTCCTGCATGATCTCCGCGACGGGGACCGCCGTGCGGTGCAGCTCGATGCGCCCCGCCTCGATCCGCGACAGATCCAGGAGGTCCGTGATGAGGCGGACCAGGCGATCCGTGTTGTTCTTGACCCGGGTGAGGTACCGCTGGAGGATCGGGGTGATCTCGCCGGTGACGCCATCCAGGAGGTTGTCCACGGCCATCCGGATGGCCGTCAGTGGCGTCCGTAGCTCGTGCGAGACGCTGGACACGAACTCGGATTTCAGGCGGTCGAGAGCCTGGAGCTGGCGGTGCGACGCCTCCAGGGCGGTGTTCGCCTCGGACAACTCCCGGGTGCGGTCGCCCACCTTGGCCTCCAGGCTCAGATTGAGCAGTTCGATCTCCCGATAGGCCAGCGCATTGGCCAGCGCCACGGCCGCCTGATCTGCCAGCCGCTCCAGGGTTTCGACCGTGCCCTCGCCGAAATCCCCGACCTGCCGCAGACCGACGCCCAGGACCCCGACGCAGCGCTGTTGAAGGCGAATGGGGACCAGGATCAGGGCCGCCAGTCCTTCCTCCGCCAGGACCCGTGCCTCGTCCGGATCCGTCTCCGGGGCGGGCTGGGGCGGCGCGAAGATCCGACCCTCTTGCAGGACCCAGCCGGCGCGTCCCAGCCCCGGTTGGATGATCCAGTTGTGGATCGCCGTCCCCGCAGCGCCGGCGCAGGCGGCCACGCTGGCACGCGCGGCGTCGCGCTCGCGATAGGCCAGGAAGGCCAGGTCCGCCTCGCAGAGTCGTTGCGCGTGCCGCACCAGGATCGCCAGCACCGTCTGGAGGTTCAGGGTGGAGGAGAGTTCCCGGTCCACGTCGAAGCGGACCCGCAGCGACTCCGCCATCCGATTGAAGGCCTCGGCGAGTTGCCCCAGCTCGTCCTGCCGGTGAAGCGTGATGCGGTGGGTCAGGTCTCCCCGCGCCAGCGCGCGGGCGCCGTGCACCAAGGCCTGGATCGGGCGGGTCAGCCGGCGCGCCTGGAGATGGGCCCAGACCAGGCCCGCGACCAGCGTGAGCACGCCCAGGCTGACGATCGTGTTGCGCGTGCGCCGGATGAGGCGCAGCTCGTCGCCAATGGAGATCCCGATGCGCGCCACGGCCCGCCGTTGATTCAGGACCAGGACGGGCGCGGCGAAGTCGTAGAGGATCTCCCCCCGCGGGGAGCGGGTCTCCTGGAAGAGGGGCCCGGGGGCCGCCAGCGACCGCCGGGTCAGAGGATCCTGGTACTTCGCCCCGGTCTCGTTCACCCGCGTATGGATCAGGACCCGACCGTCGAGACCCAGGAGCATGGCGTAATGGACGTCCCCCTCCCGCCCCAGGCTGTTGACCAACTGGCGGAGGCCGAGGAAATCATCCGCCACCAGGGCCGGGACGCTGCTGAAGGCGAAGATCGTGACCAGGCGCAGGCCATTTTCGCGGGCCGTCCCCAGAATGGCGGACTCCTGGATCAGGAGGACGGCGGGGATCAGGAGGGCGAACAGGACTGCGACCAGCAGGATGATGTGGAGGGCGAAACGGGTCTGCAGGGGTAGCAGCCCGTATCGGTGCCGCAGCGCATGCAGACTTCCCACGGTGGTCCTGCCTCAGCGGATCTCCACGGTGGCGAGCTTGTCCTGCGGCAAGCCATAGAGGTTCAGGGTCAACCCGGCAACGCGCGCGTGGAGGGCCGCGAAATTGATTTGATGAAACAGGAACACGGCCGGCACATCCCCCAGGATCAGCCGGGTCGCGTCGCGATACAGCCGGAGCCGGCGGGCCTCCTCCATGGGCTGGCGCGCCTGGGTCAGGAGGTCGTCCACTCTGGCGTTGGCGAAGCGCCCGAAGTTGTCCGGGGACTTGGAGTGAAACAGGGGGAACAGGAACCGCTCGGGATCCGGCGTGCTGACGGACCATTGATAGAGATACAGATCGTGGTCCCCCTTCTTCCGCTCCTCGTGGAAGGTCTTCCAATCCGGGGTCCGCACGAGGTCCACGCCGATCCCCGCCTTGCGCAGGTCGGATCGCACGGCCTGCACCACCTCGGAAAACAGCTCCAGCGAGGCGTTGTAGAGCAGGCGCAGCGTGAGGCCCGCCCCCACGCCCGCCTCTTGCAGGAGCGCGCGCGCCCGCCGCAGATCGTGGGTCGGCTGGGTGAGTTGCGAATCGTAGCCGAGGCTGGCCGGCGGCAGGGGGCCGCGGGCCGCCAGCATGGCGCCGCGTCCCAGGACGGTGGCCAGGCGCTCCCGGTCGATGGCCCGGGCGACGGCCTCACGCACGCGGCGGTCCTGCAGGGCGGGTCGCTCCAGTTGCATCCCGAGGAACCGTACGTTCAGGCCGCCCACCTTGGCCAACCGGATGAGCGGGTTGGCGGCCAGCCGCTCGAACAGGTGCGGCGGCACCTCGGGAACGAGGTCGAACTCCCCGGCTTCGAGCCGGGCCATGGCAGCCTGGGTATCGGGGACGATGGGAAAGATGACCTGATCCAGCCGGGGTCGGCCATGCCAGGAATCCGCGGCGGGGACCAGGACGATCCGGTCGCCCTCCCACCGCTCCAGGCGGAAGGGTCCGGTCCCCACCGGCGTGCGCGTCAGGTGCAGCCCGTGGCGGGTGAGGGCCGCCGGGCTCACGATCTTCACGAGCGCGAATTGGTTCGGTCGCGGATAGTGGAGGGCAATGGCGACGGTCAATGGGTCGAGGACCTGCACCTCCTTGACCAGACCCGCCAGTACGCGTTCGTAGGCGTTGGGCGGCGTAGTGGAGTAGAAGGGGGAGCCGGGAAGGAACTGCCGCTCGTAGCTCACCTTCACCGCGTGGGCGTCCAGGGACGTTCCGTCGTGGAACCGGACGTTCCGCCGCAGCGTGAAGGTGTAGGTGAGGCCGTCGGCGCTTTGCTTCCACCGCTCGGCCAGCGCCGGCTGCATCTGCGTCCCGTCGGCGGAGAGCTGGGTGAGGGCGTCGTACAGCAGCCACATGACCTGGTCGGCCTGGGCGCGGTTGCTCTTCGCCGGGTCCAGGGAGTCCGGTTCGCTGATGAGCCGCTGAACGAAGACCCGCTCGGCTGCCCACCCGGGTCCGGCCGCCCCGGCCACGACCGCTCCGAGGCTGAGGATCAGCGCCAGGGCACATGGCCGCCGGCACAGCAGTCCCCGGCCGCGTGGCGTCAGGCGCCGCGTAAGAGCAATTGCCCTTGCGCCCGTCTCCCCGTAGCAAGCGTGAGCGGCCAACTCGTCCCCCAACCCCCAACCCCTGACCCCCGGCCCCCGATCAGGCGGGCGGGTCGTCCCGGACCCGGAGGTACTCGATCAGCCAGGTCCGGTCGGCGGTCCCCAGTCGGGTGAACCGGCAGTTGTGCAGAAACTGGCTCCCCTGCGGGATCACGCTGACGACCTCCACATCGGCCGCCAAGAGGTCCCCTTCGAACCGGACCAGCACCTCCATGGGGGTCCCCACCGGGAACTGCTCATCCAGGATCATCCCCAGGCCGCCAGGTGCGAGGGTGTTGGTGACACCTCGCCGGGCCGTCTTGCCCGGGGCGGGCTCGGGTTTCAGGGGACGGAAGATCACCGGGATCTCGAAATGGACGCGCCGGTACAATCGTCCACCGGATCCCGAAGGGCCGATCCGGATGGTGGCCTCCATGGAGGCGAGATCCGCCTTTCGGCGGAGCGTGAACCGGCGCTCCGCCTGGCCCAGGGGTGGGTGCGGGTCCCGGCTCTGGCGCCGTTCGACCTTCGAACGTCGCTCGGGGCCGGTGTAGGTCGGGAAGACCACCTCGTCCTTCGAGGCCGGCTTCTGGGGATCCGACATAGACCTCCTCGGGAAGTTACAGCGAGCTCGCCAGGACGATCCGCCCCATCGCGTGTCACTGCGGATGAGCGCGCCGGGCACGGCGGCGGCCGCCCGCCCGCCATCTCGTCGGGACACAACGCCACACCACCTTATCCAGAGGTCCCTCGGCCTGTCAATCCCGAAAACGTATCCCGACCAGTCCGGCGCCTCCTCAGGCCTTCGGTCGACCGGCTCTCTCGTCGCTCATGGCTCCGGGATACGACAAGGTTTCCGGCGGGGCTGCCTCGGGCCTCCGGCCGCTGCCGCGAGTGGAGCAGGGCGAAGAGCCCCGTCGCTCCTCGAAGGCCATGTGGGGGACAGGGGAGGGTCCCAGCGGTGCCCGTCATCCTGGGAAGAGTTGGGGATGTCGTCATTTCTGACACCCGTTTCTGTCTCGGATCGGGGTTGACTTCACCTGGGAAATCACGTAGGCTGGCCAAGATCGCATCATACGGCGACTGGCCCGCAGCGCGAAGGGGGTCCTCATGGCGGAGATGGCAACGCGGAAGCTGCCCGGCAAGGAAGATCGGAAAGACCGAGACAAGGCGCTCGATCTGGCCATCTCCCAGATCGAGAAGCAGTATGGCAAGGGCGCCATCATGCGCATGGGAATGTCGGGTGCCCTGCTGCCGGTCTCGATCATCCCCACCGGCTCCTTGGAGCTGGATTACGCCCTGGGGGTCGGCGGCGTCCCCCGCGGCCGCGTCGTGGAGATCTTCGGCCCTGAATCCAGCGGCAAGACGACCCTGGCCCTCCACATCATCGCCGAGGCGCAGAAGCGGGGCGGCGCCGCCGCCTTCGTGGATGCGGAACACGCCCTGGACGCCAACTACGCCAAGCTGCTGGGGGTGAACATCGACGAGTTGTTGATCTCGCAGCCGGATACGGGGGAGCAGGGGCTGGAGATCACCGAGGCCCTGGTGCGCAGCGGCGCCGTTGACGTGGTGGTCATCGACTCCGTGGCGGCCCTGGTCCCGCGGGCGGAGATCGACGGGGAGATGGGGGATTCCCTGCCCGGTCTCCACGCCCGCCTCATGTCGCAGGCGCTCCGCAAGCTCACCGGCGCCATTAGCAAGTCCCTGACCTGCGTCATCTTCATCAACCAACTCCGGGAGAAGATCGGCGTCATGTTCGGCAACCCCGAGACCACCACGGGCGGCCGGGCCTTGAAATTCTATGCCTCGATCCGCCTGGACATCCGCCGGATCTCCGCGATCAAGGACGGTGAAGAGGTCATCGGCAGCCGGGTCAAGGTGAAGGTGGTGAAGAACAAGGTCGCCCCGCCCTTCCGCGAGGCGGAGTTCGACCTCATCTACGGGGAGGGGATCTCCCGCCTGGGGAGCCTGGTGGACCTGGGCGCCACGCACAAGGTCGTGGAGAAGAGCGGGGCGTGGTACGCCTTCGGCGGCGAGCGGATCGGCCAGGGGCGCGAGAACGCCAAGCGGTTCCTCCAGGAAAACCCCGCCGTGGCCGACGAGATCGAAGCCAAGCTGCGAGTGGCCCTGGGGGTGCCCGGGCCGGCCGAAGCGGAGGCATAGATGGAGCTGCCCGATCTCCTCAAGATCGCCGTGGAGCGGAAGGCCTCCGACCTCCACATCAAGGTGGGGAGCCCGCCGGTCCTGCGCATTGATGACAAGCTGGTCCCCCTGATGGAGATGCCGCGCCTGGGCCAGGACGCGGTCGTGACCATGGCGGCCAGCCTGATGAACGCCAAGCAGCGGGAGAAGTTCAAGGAGCGTTCTGAGATCGACCTAGCCTACAGCATGCCCGGGCTGGGGCGGTTCCGGGCCAACGTGTTCCAGCAGCGCGGAACGGTGGGCCTCGTCCTGCGGGTCATTCCCATCAAGATTCAGGCGATCAGCGAGTTGAATCTTCCCCCGGTTCTGGAGAAGATCGCCATGGAGCCCCGCGGCCTGATCCTGGTCACGGGGACGACGGGCTCGGGCAAGTCCTCGACCCTGGCATCCATGATCGACTACATCAACTCCAGCCGCTCGGGACACATCCTCACCATCGAAGACCCCATCGAATTCCTGCACCGGGACAAGAAGTGCCTGATCAACCAGCGGGAGGTCGGGGTGGACACCCCCTCCTTCAGCGAGGCGCTGCGGAGCGCATTGCGCCAGGACCCCGACATCATCCTGGTGGGCGAGATGCGGGACTACGAGACCATCTCCACCGCCATCCTGGCGGCCGAGACGGGCCACCTGGTGATGAGCACGCTGCACACCCTGGACGCCACCGAGACGATCAACCGTGTCATCTCGGTCTTCCCGCCCTACCAGCAGAAGCAGATCCGACTCCAGCTCGCCGCGGTCCTGAAGGGGATCATCGCCCAGCGATTGATCCCGCGGGCCGACGGCAAGGGCCGCGTCCCCGCGGTCGAGGTCTGCATCGCCACCGCCACCGTGCGGGAGTGCGTGGTGGACCCGGACAAGACCCGGAAGCTGAATGACGCGATCGCCGCCGGCGTCAGCCAGTACGGGATGCAGACCTTCGACCAGTCGCTGATGTCGCTGTACACGCGCGGCCTGATCAGCTACGAGGAGGCGCTGCACTGGTGCAGCAACGCCGACGACTTCGCCCTGCGGGTGCGCGGGGTCGAGTCCACCGCGGACGCCACGTGGCAGGGGATGCAGGAGGCGCCCAAGACCGTCCCGGGGATGACACGGTTCTGATGCCGATTGCGGAATGTGGATTGCGGAATGCGGAATGGGCCCCCGGGGTTCAGCCGTTGCCCGCCTGAGGTGAGCGGGGGCTGGTGAGACGCGGGCGGGGCGGCAGCGAGGGCGCGGCGACGGACCGCCTGGATCCCTGGCAGGTCGCCGTCAAGTTGCTGGCCATGCGCGCCATGAGCACCGAGGAACTCCGGCAGCGCCTGGCCCGGCGTGGCTACGCGGGAGATCAAATCGCCTCGGTGATCGCCAAGCTGACGGCCGCCCGGTATCTCGACGATGCCGAGTACGCCAGGACGTGGGCCCGTTCGCGGGCCCAGCGTCGTTCGCTGGGGCCGGCGCGCCTGGCGCGGGAATTGCGGGCCAGGGGTATCGCGGAGCCCGAAATCTCGGCCGTCCTGGACGAGGTGTTTGGCGAGCGGGACGTCCGGAGCGTGGCGGAGGCCGCGACGATCCGCAAGCTTCGGGATCTTCAGGGGCTCGCGCCGCTCGTCGCGCGCCGGCGCCTGGCCGCTTTTCTCACGCGGCGGGGATTCCCCGCCGAAATCATCCTGACGCTGTGCCGGAAACACTTCCCCCACCGAGAAGATCTCGATGACCAATGATCCAATGACCAAATAGTGGAACCCGCCGGGTTTCCCCCCCGGGGGTGATCCATGACCGATGTCGCGGTGAGCCGTTACGATTCATGCGGGGAGACTGAACTGTCGCAGGTGGGGCGGATGAACCGATGGCCATGAGGCCCAAAGCGGGCAACGAACTCCGCAACGCCTTCGTGAAGTACTTCGCCCAGCGGGGCCATACCCATGTGGTCAGCTCCCCGCTGGTGCCCAAGGCCGATCCCACCCTGCTGTTCACCAATGCCGGCATGGTCCAGTTCAAGGACGTCTTCACCGGCAAGGAGAAGCGCTCCTACACCCGGGCGGTCACCGTGCAGAAGTGCGTGCGGGCGGGCGGCAAGCACAACGATCTGGAGAACGTCGGCCGCACCGCCCGCCACCACACCTTCTTCGAGATGCTGGGAAATTTCTCCTTCGGCGACTACTTCAAGGAGAAGGCGATCGACTTCGGCTGGGAGTTCCTGACCGGGACCCTGGGGCTGCCAGCCGACAGGCTCTGGGTCACGATCCACGAGGGAGATGCCGCCATGCGCCTCGGGCCCGACGAGGAGGCCCGGACGCTCTGGCGGCGGTACGTCCCCGAGGAGCGGATCGTGGCCTGTTCCACCAAAGACAACTTCTGGGCCATGGGGGACACCGGCCCCTGTGGGCCGTGTTCGGAGATCGTGTATGACCAGGGGCCGGGGATGGGCTGCGGCAAGCCGACCTGCGCCGTGGGGTGCGACTGCGACCGGTACCTGGAACTCTGGAACCTGGTCTTCATGCAGTTCGAGCGGAGCGCCAACGGGAAGCTGACGCCCCTGCCCAGGCCGAGCATCGACACCGGGGCCGGGCTGGAGCGGATCGCCGCCATCCTCCAGGGGGTCCCGAGCAATTTCGACACGGACCTCTTGCGGTCCATCATCGCCGCGGTGGAGGATCTGATTGGGAAGCGCTACGGCGCCGACCGGGAGGCGGATGTCTCCATGCGGGTCATCGCCGACCATGCGCGGGCCACGGCCTTCCTGGTGACCGACGGGGTTCTGCCCAGCAACGAGGGGCGCGGCTACGTCCTCCGGCGGATCTTGCGTCGCGGCCTGCGCCACGGGCGCCTGCTCGGCCTGGAGGAGCCGTTCATGGCCACGGTGACCGGGCGGGTCGTGGACCTTATGCAGGGGGCCTACCCGGAGTTGGCGGATTCCCGCGACTATGTGGCGCGCGTGACCCAGAACGAGGAGGAGCGGTTCGGGCACACCCTGCGGATTGGGCTGAAGCTGGTCGAATCCCTCGTCGGGGATGTCAAGGCGAGGGGCGCCACCGTGATCCCCGGGGCGGAAATCTTCCGTCTTTACGATACCTATGGGTTCCCCGTGGACCTGCTGCGGGACATCGCGGCCGAGCAGGGCCTCCAGTTGGACGAGGCCGGCTTCGAGCGCGAGATGGCCGACCAGCGGGCCAGGGCGCGCGAGTCGTGGGTCGGTTCGGGAGAGGTAGAAATCCCGGCAAGCCTATCGGAGCTTGTGGGCGCGACGGGGCCCGTCGAGCCGCTCTGGCATCAGACCTTCCAAGCCGAGGCAGTCGTTCAGGCGCTCCTGAGGACGGACGGCCAGCAGATCGTGCCTGCGCTGGAGGAGGGGGAGACGGGCGACGTGCTGCTCAACCGGACGCCCTTTTACCCGGAGGCCGGCGGCCAGGTGGGTGACGTCGGAACGCTCGCGGGAAACGGGACTGCGGCGGAGGTACTGGATACTCGACGGCCGGTTCCGAGCCTGGTCTTGCACCGGGTCCGGGTGAAGCGCGGCCGGCTGACCACCGGCCAGACGGTGCAGGCCATGGTGGATGCGGCGCGGCGGAAGGTGACCGCCAAGAACCACACGGCCACGCACCTCCTGCAGGCCGCTCTCCGGCAGGTCCTGGGAGATCACGTGAAGCAGGCTGGCTCTCTGGTGGCGCCCGATCGTCTGCGCTTCGACTTCAGCCACTTCAGCCCGCTCAGCGACCGCGAGGTGGACCGGATCGAAGAGATGGTCAACGAGCAGGTGTGGGAGAACCGGTCCCTGCAGATCGAGATCATGGATCTGGACAGGGCACTCTCCCTGGGCGCCATGGCCCTCTTCGGCGAAAAATACGGCGAGCGCGTCCGGGTGGTGACGGTTCCCGCCTTCAGCATCGAGCTCTGCGGCGGGACGCACGTGGGGGCCACGGGCGAAATCGGGCTGTTCAAAATCACGAGCCAGGGGGGCGTGGCCTCGGGCGTCCGCCGGATCGAGGCCTTCACTGGGCCCGGTGCCCTTCGCCACGTGAAGCAGGAGGAGCAGGTCCTGGCCGAGGTGGCGGAGCGGATCAAGGCGCGGCCCCTGGAGCTGCCGGAGAAGGTGGAGAAGCTCACCGGCGCCGCCCGCGAGCTGGAGCGGGAGGTCCAGCGCCTGCAGGGCCGGCTGGCGGCCGGCACGCTGGACACGCTGCTCCAGCGGGTCCAGGAGGTGGACGGGATCCGCGTGGTGGGATCACTCGTGGATCTGCGAGACTCGAAGGGAATGCGCGAGTTGGGCGACCGTCTCCGGGACCAGTTGGGGAGCGGCGTGGTGGTCCTGGCGAACCAGGTGGGGGAGCGGGTCACCTGGGTCACGATGGTGACCAAGGACCTCGTGCCCAGGCTTCACGCCGGTCACCTGGCACGGGACCTGGCCAAGCTCACGGGCGGTGGTGGGGGCGGTCGGCCCGACGTGGCAGAGGCAGGAGGCAAGGATCCCTCCCGGATTCCCGATGCACTCTCCAGGCTGCCTGAACTCGTTCGTGCCCAATTGCAGAAGACCTAGCCCTAATCCGAAATTCTCAACCGCCAAGGCGCCATGAACGCCATGTGAAATGGCCTATCTGGGGGAAACGAACGAAGCTGCTGACGGCCCCAGAAATCGGTTGTCCCGTTCTTCGGTGAAAGGATCGGAACCTCCCATCTTTGGCGGCCTTGGCGTCATGGCGGTTCAAGTGTTTTTCGGATCAAGGCTAGCAGCGGCGTGCCAATGGAAAACTGAAAACGGACAACCGATAACCGGTCAACCGCTCTCCGGATTTCATTGGCCGTGGGCGGTTCGTCCTATGGCGAATTAAGAACAGGAGGTTCCCCTTGCTTGCGTGACGAGGCGTGTCTCCCCAGCCTCGATGGATGCCCTTCCTGAACTCACCTCGGATCTTCCGGCCGATCTCCTGCTGCGTTTGCTCCCCCTGCACCTCCGCCCCTCTGCACCCCTGCATGCGTTCCCGGGTCGTCGCGTGATCGCCACCGAGTAGCATGCCGGTGGCCGCTCCGCGTCGGCGTCGGGACGCTGTTGACCGAGAATCGAACTTTTCGACCAACGACAGCGCGAAAGGATCAGGAAGGGAAACGAAAGGATAACCTGCTGGGTGAGCCGATTCGGAGGCGGACAAATATCGCCGGACACTCCTCGGGGCTAGATGAACGAGACCTTATGAGTAGCCCCCGTCACCACGAAGACCCGCTCGTTGTTTGACTCGGTGTCCGCCGGGATGACGAAGAACCCCGGCCGACTGGAATCATACCCCTGGGTAGTGCCCACAAGGATCTCTCCGTCCTTGAAGACCACCCGGATCTTTCGTCCCACCGCAGGCTTTCCAGGGTCGAACTCCTGGCGGCGCTTGTACGGCTGCGGTCTACCCATGAGGTTTTTGACGAAGAATATGGCCTTGATGTCAGTGACACGCAGCTCCACAGGCTTTGATTGCAGGGGAGCCTCGGCGGGCGTGAGGTGCAAGGTTGGCTTGGATGGGAGGAAGTCACCAGTGAAACCCTTGAGGATCCGGCCATCCTGGTAGTGAACCACGACCTTATTCTGGGCCATCGGTCTTCCCCCTTTCCTGCATGCCACATCCCCCGGGCAAGTGAAGGGCGAAGCGATTCTACGGCTCGTGGCCCTGGGCCGCCCGAAGTGGCCGCTGGCAACCGGCGTGAGGCCGCTGTGACAGCGTAACAACCCCATTATCCCGCGTCAAGCGGCCGACACAGCCGGCGGGAATTGGGAACTCCGTGGTCCAGGAGGGGCAGGCGTGAGGGAGCACAAAGGTACAAACACCTTGAACTCCTGCGGTTCCGCTGGTAGCATGCTTTTCACGTCCGGGTCGGGGAGCCGGACGGCCTTCCTGTGGTGAGCGCATGATCTGGCAATTCAAAGAGAAGGCGCGCAAGCGCCTGGCCGAAGAGACCGGAACGGTCGTCAAGGACTGGGGCGGCCGCCTCCGCATCGCGCTGGTGTTTCCCAACACCTACCACGTGGGGATGTCCAACCTCGGTTTCCAGACCATCTACTGGCACCTGAACCAGCGGCCCGACATCGTGGTCGAGCGGGCGTTCTTGCCCGACCCCGAGGATCTGCCGAAACACGAGCGCCTGCGGGTCCCCATCCTCAGCCTGGAATCCCAGCGACCCCTCGCCGAGTTCGACTGCGTGGCCTTCTCCACGACGTTCGAGAACGACTACCTCAACATGCTCAGGATTCTCGAGCTGTCGGGCATCCCGGTCCGGGCCCGCGACCGGGGGCCGGGCGACCCCCTCGTGACCATGGGCGGGGTGTGCGCCTGGTCCAACCCGGAGCCCCTGGCAGCCTTCGTGGACTGGTTCTTCCTGGGTGAGGGGGAGGAGTCCAGCCACGAGGTCTTCGAGTTGTGGATGCGCATCCGCGAGGCGGAGCGCGACCCGGAGGCGGCGCGGGCCGAGTTCCTCCGGGCCCTCCCGGGGATCGAGGGGATCTACGTCCCGCGGTTCTACGACGTGAAGTACCACGAGGACGGGACCGTGGCCGACGTCATTCCCTACGACGGGGCGCCGCTGCCCGTGCGGAAGCGGCGCCTGGCACGAACCGACGACTACGACACGGTCTCCATGGTCCGGACGGTCAACACCGAGTTCGGCGAGATGGCCCTTCTCGAGGTGGGGAAGGGCTGCGGCCGGGGCTGCCGCTTTTGCATGGAGGGCGAGATCTACCGCCCGGTCCGGCACCGGCACATCGATGCGATCCTGCGCGCGGCCGACACGGCCCTCCAGCGCGGGAAGCGGATCGGGCTGGTGGGCGCCTGCGTCTCCGACTATCCCTGGATCGATGAGCTGATGGCGGCCCTGCGGGCCAGGGGGGTGGAGGTCTCCCTCTCCTCGGTCCGGGCCGACAGCCTGAGCCCTGGCTTGGTTCAGGGCCTGGTGGAGAGCGGGTCGCGGACGCTCACCATCGCCCCCGAGGCCGGGACGGATCGCCTCCGGACCGTGATCCACAAGAGCCTGACTGATCAACGCATCTTCGAGGCGGTGGACCTGATCGCCGATTCCGGCGTCCCCCGCGTGAAGATGTACTTCATGATCGGTCAGCCGACGGAGACGGCCGAGGACATCGCAGGCATCATCCACCTGGCCAAGGCGGTCCGGCACCGGATCCTGCAAAAGCGGCGCGATCCCAAGAGCCTGGCGGAACTCACCGTGGGGGTGAGCTGCTTCGTGCCCAAGCCCTGGACCGCCTTCCAGTGGTGCGCCATGGCAGAGGTCCGGGCGCTGGAGGAGAAGATCCACCACCTGCAGCGGGAACTCCGGCGGGTCGGCATCCGCTTCACCCACGACGTGCCCAAGTGGGCCTTCCTCCAGGCGGTGCTGGCGCGGGGCGATCGCCACGTCGGAGACCTCTTGTCCCTGGCGCTCACCCACCGGGGCAACTGGAAGCGCGTCTTCCGCGAGTGGCCCCGCAACCCCGACTTCTACGCCTGCCGCGAGCGGCCCCTCACGGAGCGGTTCCCCTGGGACCACTTCGAGGTCGGAACCAAGCGCGAGCGCCTGGAGATCGAATACCAACGCGCCATGGGCCTGCTGCCCGAGCGGCCGGTGAAGTGGAAGGCCTCCTTGGCATGACGAATCCACCAGTCCACCTATCCACCAGTTCACCGGGGCTGATCCAATCCGAGATCCTCCAGGATTCGAACCGGCCGGTCCACGCCTTCAGCACGCGGCAGGGCGGGGTGAGCCGGGCGCCCTTCGCCACGCTCAACCTGGGGACGAGCGTCGGCGACGATCCCCAGGCGGTGGAGGAGAACCGGCGCCGCTTCTTCGGGACATTCGGCATCCAGCCGTCGCAGGTGGTTCGGGTCAAGCAGGTGCATGGCGACGGGGTGCTGGTGGTGGATGAGACGCTGGTGGCCCGCCGGGGGTTCCCGCGCCTCCTCTTGGACGAGCGGTACGAATACGATGCGCTGGTCACGAACCTGCCGGATCTGGCCCTGGTGGTCTCCACGGCCGACTGCCTGCCCCTCCTGATCCACGACCCGGTCCGCGGGGCCGTGGCGGCCGTCCACGCCGGCTGGCGGAGCACGGCCAAGCGGATCGCCGCACGGGCGCTCCTGGCCATGGCGGCGGCCTACGGGACGAAGCCCGGGGATTGCCGGGTGGCCATCGGGCCCGGCATCCGCGGCTGCTGCTACGAGGTGGATGCGGCCGTGACCGATGCCGTGCGGGCTGCCCTGCCCGCCTGGGAAGAGCACGCCGTGGCGTCCCGACCCGGGCACGTCCGGCTGGACCTGGGAGGGGTGAACCGCGCCCTGCTGGAGCGGGCGGGCGTCCGCCCGGACCGGATCGGGGACGTGGGCCTCTGCACCGCCTGCCGGCGGGACCTGTTCTTCTCCCACCGGGCGGAGAAGGCGCGAACCGGCCGGATGATGAACCTCATCTTATTGAGAGCCGAGAGCCTAGAGCCGAGAGCCTAGAGCCGAGAGCCGAGAGCCGAGAGGCGTCAGGCGTGAGGCGAGAGGGCCGTTTCTCCTCACCCCTCACGCCTTACCCCTCACGAGATAGGGGGTAGTGATGTTGATCAAGCGTGCGCCCATGTTGAAGGCGTCGGAGATCACCGACCCGAAGCTCTATTGTAACCGGCGGGAGTTCATGGTGGGGGCGGCGGCGCTCGCGCTGCTCCCGACGGCGGCCGCCGCGGCCACCACGCCGAGCGGGCAGCCCCTCAAGGCGACCCGAAACCCGGCGTTCAGTATCACCGAGGCGCCAACGAAGTTCGAGAGCGCCACCACCTACAACAACTTCTACGAGTTCGGGGTCAACAAAGAGGACCCCGCCCGCCTGGCCCACACGCTCAAACCGCGGCCGTGGACGGTCCAGGTGGACGGCCACGTGGCCAAGCCCAAGACCTTTGACATCGACGAGCTGCTCCGCCTGTCCCCGCTGGAGGAGCGGATCTACCCGCTGCGCTGCGTGGAGGGGTGGTCCATGGTGATCCCGTGGATCGGGTTCCCGCTCGCCCCGCTCTTAAAGCGGGTCGAGCCGACCGGCCAGGCCAAGTTCGTGGAGTTCACGACCCTCCTCGACCCGGAGCAGTTTCCGGCGCAGCGCAAGGGCCTTCTGAACCTTGCCTCGCTCGATTGGCCCTACGTCGAGGGGCTCCGCCTGGACGAGGCGATGCACCCGCTCACGCTCTTGACCGTCGGAATGTACGGGCAGGTCCTGCCGAACCAGGACGGCGCCCCCATCCGCGTGGTGGTGCCGTGGAAGTACGGCTTCAAGAGCGCCAAGTCCATCGTCCGGATCCGGCTGGTCGGCGAGCAGCCGAAGACCGCCTGGGAGAAGGCCGCGCCGCAAGAATACGGCTTCTACTCCAACGTCAACCCCACCGTGGATCATCCCCGCTGGAGCCAGGCCTCCGAGCGCCGGATCGGCGAGTTCATCCGGCGGAAGACGCTGATGTTCAACGGCTATGCCGACCAGGTCGCCTCGCTGTACGCGGGGCTGGACCTCCGGAAGAACTACTAGCCAACCGCCTGCAAGGCAATGCAACCGCAGATGAACGCAGATAAACACGGATGGTCTCTTCGGGGGTCATGCAGGCACGAGCACCGGTCACAGACATCCGAGGAATCCTTGCTGGCCCATCGCGTGTTTTGAGATGGAGGGGCTTGTCATCTGCGTCCATCTGCGTGTATCTGCGGTTCCAACTCCTTGATCGGGACTCATCCGCGTGAGCCGCCAGTCCCGCATCGCCCTCAAGGCCGGCGTCTGGATCCTCTGCCTGCTCCCGCTGGTTTTTCTCGCCCACCGGGCCTACACCGGCGACCTCAGTGCGAACCCCATCAGTTTCGTCACCAATTGGCTCGGCCAGTGGACGTTCCGGCTGCTGCTGGTCACCCTGGCTCTGACGCCCATCCGCGTGCTGTTCGGGATCTCCTGGCCGATCAGCCTGCGGCGCCTGCTGGGCCTCTTCGCCTTCTCCTACGCGTGCCTGCATTTTTCCGTCTGGATCGTGGTGGATCACTTCTTCAACTGGGACCAGATGATCGCCGACGTGCTGAAGCGGCGCTACATCACCGTCGGCATGCTGGCGCTGACCCTCCTGGTGCCTCTCGCCGTCACCTCCACGAACGCCATGGTGCGACGCCTGGGCGGGGCCGCCTGGCGGCGGCTGCACCGGCTCATCTACGTCACCGGGGTGCTGGCGGCGCTGCACTTCCTCTGGCTGGCCAAGAAAGGCCGGATTGATCAGTACGCCTATGCCGCCATCCTGAGTCTCCTCCTGGGCATCCGGCTCTGGGACGCCGTCCGGCGCGCCTGGAGGAAGCGCCGGGTGCGCCTGGCCGGGCGCGGATCCGCTTTCGCTCCGGTCCCGGAGGTTCTTCCCGAAGCCGCGTCGGCGCTCTTCCCCGCATCGCCCCACACCCGTCCTCTGGATGTGCCGGCGCCGCCGGTTGCCCCCAATCGGCCGTTCCCACGGTAAGCCATTCCGTCCTTCTTCCTCCACCAGCATCGTCGGGGGACTCCTCCCGCTGCTCTCTCGGCGGGAGGGTGCCGCTGCGGGCAAACCGGAGGGGCGTGGTTCTGTCATATGTATCGAACATCACACCTCGTGCATCTGTCCCGCGGTTGAAGCTTGATCTTGGCGGCGCTTCTGCACACAATCCCGGCGACGTGTGGAGCGAGGTCAAGTCGAGACACGTGCAAAGCCGTTTGGGGGCGTGTGCATCGCAGCTTGACCATTCGACTCAGTCCGAGCGGGCTGGGCCGCCCATGCGGGGTGGCCCAGGCTGCGTGAGGGCGGAAAACCAATGGCGACTCCCAGAAAGCAGAAGGTCCTGATCTCTCAGCCGATCCACGAAGCGGGTGTACGCCTCCTGGCGGAGAAATTCGAGGTGCGGGTCTCTCCCGACCATTCCCCGGCAACCCTGGCCAGGGAGATCCGGGACTGCTCGGGCCTCCTGGTCCGCACGGCGCCGATCCCGGCCTCGGTCATCGAGGCCGCGCCGGACCTGAAGGTCATCGCCCGCCATGGCGTGGGCTATGAGAACATTGACATGGCGGCGGCCACCCGGCGCCGCATTCCCGTGGCCATCACGGCCGATGCCAATGCCCTCTCGGTGGCGGAACACGTCCTGGTGCTCATGGGCGCCCTGGCGAAGCGAATATTGGAATACGATGGCGCGACCCGGAAGGGAGACTGGGAGATCCGCAACAGCTATCGGGCGATTGACCTGAATGGCAAGGTGCTCGGCATCCTCGGGATGGGCCGGATCGGCTCTCTGGTCTGCAGGAAGGCCAAGGCCGCCTTCGACATGGAGGTGCTGGCCTACGACCCGGTCGTCCCGCACGCGGCGATGGAACGGGCCGGGGCACGGGTCGTCGGCAGTATCCCTGAGCTGCTCCGAGCATCGGACGTGGTCACGGTACACACGCCGCTCACGCCCGAGACCAAGGGGTTGATTGGGGAAGCGCAATTCAAGCTGATGAGGCCCACCGCGTTCCTGATCAACGCGGCGCGGGGCCCCGTCGTGGATGAGAAGGCGCTGTTCACCGCCCTCACAGAGGGGAGGATCGCCGGAGCCGGGCTGGATGTGTTCGACCAGGAAGCTCCGGATCCCAAGAATCCCCTGTTCACCCTGCCCAACGTGGTGTTGACGCCGCACTCGGCCGGCCTGACCGTCGAGTGCGTCATCCGGATGGCCACCGGGGCCGCCCGGGCGATCGTGGACGTGCTCGAAGGTCGCCGGCCACCCCACGTCGTCAACCCCGAGGTGTTCTCCTAGCCCGGAATATTCGTGAAATCGCTTCCTGCCTCTGGGCTGCCCCCTCACCCTGCCCCTCTCCCGCGTGTGGGGAGAGGGAATCAAGAATTGTGCCCCTCTCCCGGGCACCCTCTGGGTGTGGGAGAGGGCACCCAGGGGGTACCCGGTGAGGGTGTCTCGGCGCATTCGTGAATAATCGGGGCTAGTACCTGGCCTCTGGGCCTCGTTCCCCCCGAGTACCGACTCACGTCCCCGCACTCGATCCTGCGCGACGGTCCTCTCGAGCGCCGATCAGGATCCCCTTCCCGTTTCCCCCGCTCGCCGAATACCGTTCCAGGCCCGAGACCCCAGGGGAGGTGTATTCTGGAGGCGGAAGGGCAATTATGGTAATTTGGGCTCCAAGGAGGGGGGAGCAGAGGCCACCGTCTGCCAGGGAATCGGCACGGAACCCTGGACCAGCGCAAACCTCCCCTCGTCATCCAAACCTTCACCCTGACTCTGCCCTCGACGCCCATCTGGAGCGAGTCGGGCGGTTGTCCTCGGTCGAGGCACAGGCGAGTGTATTCGTCAGCGCCTCGTGAGGGATATACACTCAAGGAGGAACCCATGACGTACGACGCGAGACACAAGAGCCGCATCGTCCTCGATGGACCCGATCGCGCCCCGGCGCGAACCTACTTCAAGGCCATCGGCTTCACCGACGCGGACCTCTCCCGGCCGCTGGTGGGCGTGGCCCACTGCTGGATCGAGGTCACCCCCTGCAACTGGAATCACCGGACGCTGGCGGCCAAGGTGAAGGAGGGGATCCGCGCGGCGGGCGGAACGCCCGTGGAGTTCAATACCGTCTCGGTCACCGACGGCATCGCCATGGGGACGGAGGGCATGAAAGCCTCCCTGGTGAGCCGGGAGGTCGTGGCGGATTCCGTGGAAGTGGTGGCGCTCGGCCACCTCCTGGACGCCGTGGTCGGCATCACGGGGTGCGACAAGACGATCCCCGGCATCGTCATGGCCCTGGCCCGCCTCAATATTCCCGGGGTCATGCTGTATGGCGGTTCGATCATGTACGGCGAGTACCAGGGCCGACGCCTGACGGTCCAGGACGTCTTCGAGGCGGTGGGTGCCTTCAACGCCGGCCGCATCTCCGCGGAGGAGCTGCGCAACATCGAGACCCACGCGTGCCCGGGCGCCGGGGCATGCGGAGGCCAGTTCACCGCCAACACCATGGCCACCGCCTTCGAGATGCTCGGGATCTCTCCCATGGGCTACAACGGCGTGCCGGCGACGGACCCACGGAAAGAGGAGGTTGCCTTCAAATGCGGGCGGCTGGTCATGGAGCTATTGCGCAAGGGGGTGACGCCGCGGCAGATCATCACCCGGAAGGCCCTCCAGAACGCCATCGCGGGGGTCATGGCGACGGGCGGGTCCACCAACGCGGTGCTGCACCTCCTGGCGGTGGCCCGAGAGGCCGGCGTCAAACTCTCCATTGACGACTTCGGCAGGATCAGCGGCAGGACGCCGTTGCTGGCGGACCTCAAACCCTGGGGGCGCTTCACGGCTCCCGAGATGTACCAGGCGGGCGGGATGGCGGTGGTGGCCAGGCGATTGCTCGACGCGGGCCTGCTCCATGCCGGCGAGCGAACCGTGACCGGCCGGACGATCGGGGAAGAGGTCAAGAGCGCGCGGGAGACGCCGGGGCAGGAGGTCATCCGCCCGCTTAAGAACCCGATCAAACCCACCGGCGGAATAGTCATCCTGAGGGGCAACCTGGCCCCCGAGGGCTGTGTGGCGAAGGTCTCGGGACAGACCCGCACGATCCATCGCGGCCCGGCCCGCGTGTTCGGCCGCGAGGAAGACGCCTTTGCCGCCATCAAGGCCGGGAAGATCCGTCCGGGAGACGTGATCGTGATCCGGTACGAAGGGCCCAGGGGCGGACCCGGGATGCGGGAGATGCTGGCCGTGACGGGAGCGCTGCAGGGCGCGGGGCTGGGGGATTCCGTTGCGCTGATGACGGACGGGCGCTTCTCCGGCGCCACCCACGGCTTCATGGTCGGCCACGTGGCGCCCGAGGCGGCCGCCCGGGGTCCCATCGCCGCGCTCCGCAACGGGGACATCGTCGTCTTCGACATCAAGCGGCGCCGCCTGGACGTGGAGCTGCCGGCCGCCGAGATCAAGAAGCGGCTGGCCGCGTGGAAGCCCCCCAAGCCGCGCTATACGACCGGCGTCATGGCCAAGTACGCGCGCCTCGTCGGCTCTGCCTCCGAGGGCGCGGTGACCTCGTGACAGACGAGCCGAGAGCCGCGAGCCGAGAGCCGCGAAACGGACGGCGAAAGGCTGATAGCAAGAACGCTTCGGACCATGAGCCACCAGCTATGAGCCGCGAGCCGCGAGCCGAGAGCCGCGAGGGGAAAGAATCGAAGGTTGCGGCTCAGGCTTTCCAAAACGGGTAACCTGGAAGACCTGTCCCCTCAAGTTGCTCAGGACCAGGCTCCGCTGAAGATTCGTCATGGTCGCGGTGGATTGATCCGAGAGCCCTCCTTTCCGGTGAACGGATTCACGTTCGGGTTGGTCGACCAGTTGTCTCGCCACTCCCTGTTCGGGTTCGACTGCCGATGGGGCGGGACGAACGTGCCGTCTCGGCGCGTGTAGGGCCGCACCGCGTGGGACCGCGGATTGCTGCCGAATCCGGGGCCCAATGAACGACCCCGAAACCCGCCCCCCCGAGCCTCGACCTCCCCACTGAATGCCAAGAGAACCGAGGCCACGCCCAACCCGCACAGCCACCTGCCGAAGTTTCCCATGGTCCTCCTCCCTTCTGCACGCTTCATCATCTCTCTGTCCTCCATCCTGCTACGTTAACGCCTGGCACAGGTGAAAGGGGACCAGGGTTCTGCATTGCCACGTGGGAAAAGTAGCACTGAACCCAAAAATTTCACCGCCAAGACCGCAAAGATCGCAAAGAGTTGCCAACGCTCATCAGGTCAGCGGAGCTGCCGGACCGAAATCTTCCGAACCGCATCTCCGAGTTCTCCCTGGTCAGTGCTTTGAATATGGGGAGTTTCTTTGCGAACTTCGCGTGCTTTGCGGTTAAACTGCACTGTTCGGGCTGAAGAACCGGGGCACCCCCATGTCCCTTTTCCGGCGCACCCCGGTTAATCCTATCGAGGGGCTCCATGGTTACTCTCGCAGAGGTTCGGGGTTGTGGAGTGTGTCGGTCTCTGGTAGGCTTCGGGCCACATGGACCCTACCAGGCGTCGTTCCACATGCTCCCGAGGTGGCCGTGGAGGATCCCTACGCGGGCCTATCGGATAGCGACCTGGCTGCCCGGTTCGATCGAGGGGAGGGGGAAGCCCTCAACGCCCTCTGCCGTCGCCACTATCCCACCGTCTTTCGGTTTGCCTACCACCTCACGCAGAATCTCCCCGAAGCCGAAGACTGCACCCAGGAGGCGTTCGCCCGGTTCATCCGGAGCTGGTCGCGCTGGCAGGTCCGGGGCCAAGGGGCAGGACCGTGGCTGACCACGATTGTCAGGAACGTGGTTGCGGATCACTGGCAGAAACAGCTCAAGGTCACGAAGATCTACGATCCCCTCCTTTCTGGTGCAGCCGGAGTGGCAAGTGCCGCCCAGTCACCGGATAGCGACACCCTGGAGCGGGAATGCTTGGCGGCGGTCGAGGAAGCCCTGCGCACGATGGACCCGCCCTGCCGGGAGCTGATTGAGCTTTTGTTTCGGAAGGGACTGACCCAGAAGGAAGCCGCCGAAAAGCTCGGCGACTCTCACGAGGCCGTCAAGAAGCGGTATCAGCGCTGCCTCAAGCGGTTGCAGGCCGATCTGGGCGAATGGGGCGTCAAGTGACACCGAGGAAGCCACTGGAAGACTTGCTCGCTGAGTATACCGAGGATCTCATGGCGGATCGGAGGCCGCGGCTCTCTGAGGACGTCGGTGGCCTGGATCAAGACGAGCGAACGCAACTCATGACGATGCTGGCCCTCGTGCGCCGATTGAAAGCGGCGCACCAGGAGGTCCCGCCGCCACGCGAAGCTTTCCTCCAACGCCTGGATACCTTCGTGCGCGAGGAGATCGCCCGGCAGGTTGCGCCTGAATCTCAGGCGGCCCGAACGCGCGCCGGTTCCCCGGGCGATGTTCGAGCAGGCGCCGCAGACTTGCCGCTTCACCGCCGTATCTTAAGGGCGGGCAGGGATCTTCTCCGTGGCATGGCTGTTTCCGAGGTGGGCGGACGCTGGCGTTTCGCGGCCGCCGCAGTTGTGGTCCTCCTGCTCGGGCTTCAGGTTCTGCTCTACGTGCAGGTGCGGCGGCTGGAACAACAGAATCAGGCGCTGGTTGCCCGGCTGGAAAGGTTGAGCCCTTCGACCTCCGTTGTTCCTTTGGGGCTCCCGAGGGGCGAACGGACAATCGCCGGTACGGAAACTCCAAAGTCGGAGGCTCCATCCTTTGACGGCCTATTTGCCAGCGTCGAGCTTCGCGTAAGAATCAAGCAGCGGATAGGAGAGCTGGAGAAGGAAGTAGAGACAAAGACCGGAAGGGATCGGCAGAGCGCCGAGGTTCTCCTCCGAGAATTCCGGGCACTCCTCCGGCCACCACCGAAGCCATAGTGCTCCTTTCGTTCCCTCTCCCGGGGACCCGTTGCTCTTCCCGATGCAACGGGTGATGGGAGAGGGCGCAGGGTGAGGGGGACCATCGGCCCGGCCGCCCCAACCACACCCTCTCCCCATCGAGGGCATATGCGCTAACTTAAGCCCCCCTTTGAAAAAGGGGGGGAGGGGGGATTTCGCTAGGGGCTGAGCCATGTTGAAGTACAATGCGCATCTCAAAGACAAAGCCCGTCAATTGCGGAAGAATTTGACAGACAGTGAAGCAGCTCTTTGGTCACGCTTGCGGAATAAGCAGCTTCTTGGCATCCAGTTCTATCGGCAGAAACCCATCGGTGAGCACATTGTGGATTTCTTCGCCCCACGGGCAAAACTGGTCGTGGAAGTGGATGGCTCACAGCACCTGGGAGGCGATCACGCCCTGAAAGACAGACGTCGTGATGGGTACTTGGTCTCTCTTGGTCTAAAGGTGTTGCGCTTTAACAGTAGAGAAGTTCTGGAAGAAAGTGATGCTGTGGCGGAGGCTATCTATCGGACCGTTGCCGAACAGTTGAATGCAGAAATCCCCCCGTCCCCCCCTTTGCCAAAGGGGGGCGGAGGGGGGATTTCGATAAAGGGGGGATAACAGGAGAAAGACTTCTAAGTTAGCGCATATGCCCCATCGAGGGAGAGGGTCCGGGGTGAGGGGGGCTCTCGGTATGGCAGCGTTCGCCGCATCCCAGGGAGGTTTCACCATGCGACTGGCCGTTGGAATGCTGTGTGCTCTACTTACGATTGGAACTTCGCCCGTCTTTGCAGAGGACCTCCGCGATGCCTTCCTGGACGTTGCGAAGCGGGAGCTGGGAAGCGCCCGAATAGCTGACGCGCCGGTCGTCATTGGAAAACGCTCGCCAACCGGCCCACAGCTCTATCGGCGTGTAGTGGACAGCGTGGTCCTGGTCGTCACGAAGGACTCCATTGGCTCGGGGGTAGTGGTGTCGGCGAAAGGCCACATCCTGACCAACTGGCATGTGGCAGGCGACTACGAGGTCGTGGGCGTTGTCGCCCGATCTCAGGAGCTACTCAAGGGGATCGGACAGTTGCGGAAGGAACACATTATCGTGGCGCGGGTACTTGCCACAGATCCCCGGCGAGATCTCGCGCTACTCCATATCACGAGCATTCCTGCCGGGCTTCGTTATGTGGCGCTGGGCGAGCCGGGAGGTGTCGAGGTGGGGCAGGACGTCTATGCCATTGGGCATCCGAGTGAAATGCTCTGGTCCTACACCGAGGGGGTGGTGAGCCAGATCCGGCCTGACTATCAGTGGTCCTACCGAGAAGGCTCCGCACACCAGGCAACGATCATCCAGACGCAGACGCCCATCCACCATGGGAGTTCCGGAGGGGCCCTCTTTGATGGTGGCGGGCGAGTCGTGGGCGTCATCACCGCCATGAAGGACCCCACCTTGGGTCTGGCGGTCGCGGTCGGCGAGGTCCGCGACTGGGTGCAGAGCCTAGCCCGGCGGTAGGCCACCCGAAGGGTGTCCAATGATGGTCGACGCGCTTAGAACTTGGCAACTCAGAATACGAACGGTAGCCCTCGTCATTGCCATATCTCTGTCCGCGCTCTTAGTTGCCCTTGCGATCGTGGGCCAACCCGCTCTCGCCCAAAACGATCCCCTGGCCCGAGCTGACGCCTTGAATCAGGAGGTCATCCGACTGCACCAAGAGGGACGCTACGCGGAGGCGGTACCAAGAGCCCGCGAGGCGCTCGCCCTTCGGGAACGGGTCCTTGGCCCCAGCCACCCTGATGTGGCTGCGAGTCTGAACAATCTCGCCGAGCTGTTACGCAATACCGGCGGGTATGCTCTTGCCAGGCCCCTGTACGAACGCGCTCTCAAGATTGACGAGCAAGCCCTCGGGCCGGATCATCCAACTTTGGCCTTGAGGTTGAACAACCTTGCTGAGCTCTTGCAGGACACCGGCGATTACAGCGGAGCCAAACCGCTACTTGAGCGGGCGCTTCGGATCAAGGAGCAAGCGCTGGGCCCCACCCATCCTGATCTGGCCTTGAGCCTGAACAACCTTGCCGCTCTCCTCCATACCACTGGCGACTATGTCGCTGCGAGGCCGCTTTACGAGCAAGCCCTCAGGATTTTCGAGCGGGCTTTTGGCCCTACCCATCCGAGTGTGGCCACGAGCCTCAATAATCTCGCGGATCTTCTCCAGGCCACCGGCGACTACGCCGGAGCTAAATTCCTTCACGAGCGCGCAATCCGGATCAACGAGCAGGCTCTCGGTCCCACCCACCCCAACGTGGCCACAAGCCTCAACAACCTCGCCTCCGTGCTCCAGGACACCGGCGACTACGCCAGAGCCCGGCCCCTCTTCGAGCGGGCGCTGAGGATCAACGAGCAGGCTCTCGGTCCCACCCACCCCAATGTAGCCACAAGCCTCAACAACTTGGCGAATCTCATCCGGACCACGGGTGACTATGCAGCAGCTCTGCCTCTATACGAGCGAGCACTCAAGATTGTGGAGCAGGCGCTTGGCCCGACCCACCGCAGTGTGGCCGTGACTCTCAACAACCTCGCTGTGTTGCTCCAAAGTGCTGGCGACTACGCCGCTGCCAAACCCCTCTATGAAAGAGCACTCCGAGTCGCAGAGCAGGTCCTTGGCCCGACCCATCCTGATGTGGCCGCGGCTCTTAACAACCTCGCCCTCGTTCTTATGGAAACTGGCGAGTACACAGTGGCCCGGTCACTTTATGAGCGAGCTCTGCAAATCACGGAGGCCGCCCTCGGTCCTTTTCATCCCGATGTAGCCACGAGGCTCAACAACCTCGGCGGGTTCCTTTGGGAAGCCGGACGTCCCCATGATGCTTCACCCAAGCTCGCTCGGGCGGTGACGATTATGCGCGCACATACGGCTCGGGGACTGGTCGGCCTTAGCCACCGTCAGAAATTGGCCTTCATGGAGGCCACCTCTCACTATGCGGACAGTTTTTTGAGCCTGCCCCCAGGGCTGGTGCCAAGTGCCGATGCCTACGGATCTGTCCTTGATCGGAAGAACCTCCTCTTTCGCACTCTCGCGGCAGAGCATACCCTGACCGAGGCGAACCCGGGTCCCCACGTGATCGCTCTCTTGCGGGAGTACACCGATATCCGTCGCCAACTGGCCGGCCTCACCGTCAGGGTCCCCGATCCTTCGGGACTTCAGCAATACCAACTGCAAACGTCCACCTTGAGCCAACGCCTGGAGGCGCTCGAGGCAGATCTCAGCCGGGCAAGCGCCGCCTTCCGCCAGGCCCAGGTCGAGGCGAGAGCCGGACCATCGGATGTGTGTGCGGCTATACCCATGGATGCTGCCCTTATTGATCTGTTCTGGTACGTCCGGTACATGCCGCCGGCTTCCCCCGGGACGCGCCCGACTTGGACGCCTCACTATATTGCCCATATCCTCCGCGGGGGTAAATGCACCGAGCCCATCCGCTTGGATCTCGGTCCCGCTGCGCCGGTTGATGAGGATGTGCGGAAGTTTCGAGAAGCCCTTAGCCGAGAGGCTTACGACCCGCCTGCGCGGGAGTTACGCGCCCGCTATCGGAAGACGCTGGCGGCGCGCCTGAAAGCGAAACTCTTTCCCCCGGAGATCCAGGCTGCGATTGAGGGGAAGCCGCGGCTCCTCATCTCTCCAGATGGAGCCCTGGCCCTCCTGCCCTTCGCTCTCCTCCAGGGAGAGGACGGTCACGAGTTCCTCCTGGAGACGAGGACGATCAGCTACGTTCCGAGCGGCCGCGACCTCCTCCGGGCTGCTCCTTCCTCCTCAGCTTCCGGTGGCCTTTTCGCCGTCGGCGCCCCGGCGTTCGACCGTGCTCCAGTCCAGGTGGCGCAGGCGGGGAGCCAACGAGCAGGCTGCGGGACTCCGGAGGATCCCTTTCTCCCTCTCCCCGGCACACGGGCAGAGGTTCAGGCAATCACAAGGGCTTACCAACAAACGAACCCGACGAGTCCAGCGACGGTGCTGGAGGGGGCACAGGCCACCAAGGCCGCTTTCCTGGAACAGGCCCCGAAGGCCAGCGTTCTCCACCTGGCTACCCATGCCTACTTTGGCGGGGAAGATTGCACCCCGGCAGGGCTGGTGCCTGAACAACGCAGGCCTGGCGGGGAACCTCGCGCCTTCCTCGGCCACAATCCCCTCCTACTGGCCGGGATTGCCCTTGCCGGGGCGAACGACCGCGAGAAGGGTGACGGGATACTCACGGCTTTGGAAGTGACCGCCCTGGATCTCCGGGGGACCGACCTAGTGGTGCTCTCGGCGTGCGACACGGGTCTCGGCACACCCGCTCGGGGGCAAGAACTCCTCGGCCTCCGCTGGGCCTTCGCTTACGCTGGGGCGAGGAACCTCGTGACTTCACTCTGGTCGGTGCCCGACGCTGAGACGGCGACCCTGATGACCCGCTTTTACACCGCCCTGTGGGAGAATGGCGTCTCGGTGCCCGCCGCCCTCCGCGCCGCACAACTCGAGATGCTGAAGGCTTCCCGGGCAATGGGAGATTCCGCCCCGCACGCCTGGGGTGCCTTCGTCGCATCAGGCCGATCCGACTAGAGTAGCGTAGGGTCGTCGAAGTGGTGACAGTCTGGCGACAACGCTGGTGAATCTGTTGTCCAATGACTCAGTAGGTGCCGTCCCCCAAGAACCTCGCAATCCGTCCGGGCTTCGATGCGCTGCCCACGGAGGCGTCAAGCACGATGTCCACCTATCAAGCGGTTCTCAAACGCGCAGAGAGAGTAATCAAGCACGGTTGGACCAAAGAGCACATCCGAGATTTCGTGGAAGTCATCCCATCGTTGCCAGCAGTGTCAGCCGTCCTCACGCCCCATGCCCTTGAGGTCGCAGTCAGACAGATCGAACAGGCCCAGACCTCCGGTGACAGACGTTCTGTGATAGCCGCGCCCTGGGGGGCCTATCCGCTTGTCGCGAAGATCGCCTCACAGAGGCGATCTGCCGCTATCCTTGAGGAAGCCTTGCCCCGTGCTGAGGAGGCTGCGAGGAACGCAAGACGAACGAAGCATTACCGCGATGCCTTACGTCGCCTAGCGGATCCTGCACCCGAGACATGGATGCCGGCTCTCGTCGAAATATCCGTGCTCGGAGCAACCCACAGAAATGGGTACAGCTTCCGTCCCTACGAGCCTGTTAATGGAAAAAACCATGACCTGGTGCTCCTAACGCTACGTCGACGGGTCCATTTAGACTGCCTTTGCATAACCCGTACTATGATTGATCACCACCATCGGTTCAAATCAGGTAGGGCCGTTGCGGCCTCTGTGGATCCGGACGTCAATCTTGTCCTCGGGAAGATCCGATGTAAAGCCCCGCAGCTCCGTGTGGCTAGAAACGCGCCAAAGGGCGTAATTATCGCCTACAGTGGGTTCGGACCGGATGCGGTCACGACAACCATGGGTATATTGGAGGCGATCAATGCTGAGGGAGATTTCCGAACATTCAGTGTTCTTGGTGTAACGAACGGAACGGCTGCCACCGGTGTAATGTGGTTCTTCAACCCTCGTGCTGACATTCCGTTATTTGATGAGGAATGGCGGGAACTGACGAAGGTGTTTCCTGGAGTACGCGTGCGGGACAATGGACGGTTCTGTGCTGCGTTGACGAAGGACGTTGACTCGGCTCGCAAGATTCTGGATGACTTGGACTTCCGCTTTCTGCGATCCGTCCTGTGAATCCAAACCGGTCCGTGATCCCAAATCGGGTCTGGTTCTCCCCCGTTCCGAACCACCACGTTCGCGCATGAGTCGGCGCGGCTTGACACATGGTGAGCAATCATAGACGTGCTTTTTCGGTGGGTTCGAGGGCACGCTTCGGAAAGGGAATGGCGAAATGGAGATCTGGGACTGGTTGAATCGGAACGCTGGCGCGGCAACCGCTGTCGCAACCTGCGTCTATACGATCTTTACGTTGGCTCTTTGGAATGTCACCCGGCTGGGCGCGAAGCACACCACGGCGTTGGTCAAGCAATCCAGAGACGCCTTCAGGCTCAATTTGCTAGTGGCTTATCAGGAGCAGATCCGGTGGGCGAGCGATCGCTATCTAACGGTTGAAGGCACACGTCGCGATGCCCTGAAACGCATCCAGCTTTTCGAGGACACGTTGCGTCAGGGATTTCCAGGAGAATGGCCCCAACTTGGGGAGGTGTTGGAAAAGATTGCCAATGAGTTTAAGGCAAAAAGCTCGTCCGAAGAATAGCCCTGATGGAATCCGGGACGTTGCCAAGTGTAGCAAGTTGTGTTTGCCTTCGATCTGAGTTGAGCAACTTGTCGTTCTTGGCAACGTCCCCAATTGCGTCCCCAATTGCCGCGTCCCCATTTGCCGGTGAAAGGGGACCTGGGTCGTGAATGGTTGACTGAACGAGGCTGGCGGCGGAAAAATCCCGCTGCCCACCTGTCCCCTTTTTGGGTGTTGGCCGGTTAGCCTTAGAGAGGAGATCCATGGCTACCATGTTGCCTTGACACATATGCTGGTATGAAGTATCGTCATACCAGGAGGCGAGCCATGGGAAAGTCCAAAGTTGCGATCTCTTTAGATGAGTCCACCCTGAACCGTCTCGATAAACTGGTTCAGAAACACGTCTTTCCCAGTCGAAGTCAGGCCATTGAGGAAGCGGTTGCGGAGAAACTCGCCCGCCTCGAGAGAAGTCGTCTGGCCCAAGAGTGTGCCAAACTTGATCCGGCGTTTGAGAAAGCGCTTGCGGAAGAGGGTCTTTCTGAGGATCTAGCAGAATGGCCCGAATACTGAGGGGTGAGGTCCGCTGGGCCGACTTGCATCGAGTACGGGGACGTGAACAAGCAGGGCTACGTCCGGTTTTGATTCTGAGCCAGGATGTTTTCAATGAACGTTCCGGAACTGTCATTGCTGTTGCTCTCACGAGCCAGCCCCAACGCGCGAGCTTTCCCTTGACGCTTGAACTTCATGCCAGAGGGCTTCCGAAAAAATCGTGGGTGAAAATTAGCCAGATTCGAACGCTTGCGGTTGAAAGGGTTGGGAAAGTGATTGGAAGGGCGTCTCCAGAAGAAGTTGCTCAGGTTATTGAGGGATTGAACGAGATTATCGGAACCTAACTTTCCGCTTCAGACCGACGCCTTACGGCGCGGCTGAGCTTAGCGTGTGTGCCAGGCATGGCACAGAACGAGCGAGGTGAGAGTCCTCGCGCCAGGTTCTCGCGGAGCCGAAGGCTAGGAGAAGGGCAAGGGCGTCACCGCGAGGTGGGGTCTGGAGGAAGCCCAATCCAAACGCGCGGGGCGACGCACAGGAACCGGATACGAGGTGTGGTACACCCGGGACGAGCGGGCACGTGACCGCGAAGTCCTCCATCCGCAGCGGGGTGTGCTTTATAAATCCGGCGCCTACGCGCGAAACGTTCTGTGTCTTACCCTGGGAGATCTGTCGGCTGTCCCGGCGAGGGACTGAGGGTGGCGGGAGCCGCCCTGACCGGTCGGCAGAAGTCAGCAGAGGGCATAGTAGGTTAGAAGCAGGCAAGGCTAGTGAGGCACCCCAAAGCCGAAAGGCGGGGCAACAGATAGGCCGAGCCGCACCGCATCGAACCGAAGGCCCGAACGGTGCCCCGAAAGGGGATTGAAGGAGAGGAGCAGTCACCTCGTGTCGAGACGCGGGAGCGCATCCGTCAGGCAGCTCACGCTGCCCCTGGGCCGCACGGTCCATGGGGATGAACCCGCGGCTGGGACATGGGGAGCAGGCGCTCCGGTGGAAGGGAGCCCTTCCACTTAATCCGCCGAACCGCCGTATACGTGATCCGTACGTACGGTGGTGTGACAGGGAAAGCGGGCGACCGCCTACCTATGTCGATTAGACCGATCCGAAGGAGGTGGTTGGATGAGGACCTTCACCGCAGTAATCGAGAAGGATCCCGACACCGGCCTTTACGTGGGCTACGTCCCCGGATTTCCGGGGGCTCATTCCCAGGCTGCGACCCTCGACGAGCTCAACAAGAATCTTCGAGAGGTCATCGAGATGCTCCTTGAGGACGGCGAACCCAGGCTACAGGCTGAGTTCATCGGCACGCACACCGTTTCCGTGGCCTGACGATGCCCAAACCGCCGGCCCTGAAGCCCCGGGAGGTCGCGGCAATCCTTGAGCGTCTGGGCTTCATCGAGGTGCGCCAGCGGGGGTCGCACAGACAATATCGGCATCCGGATGGACGCGGCACGACGGTACCATTCCACCCCGGGCGGGACATCTCGCCACTGCTCCTGCGACAGATTGCCAAGGACATCGGGCTGACCGTGGATGATTTGCTCGAGCAACGATGAGCACGGTCTGACTACCGGATGGAATCGCGCCGCTGACGCGGGCGGGTGATCCTGGCCGCTCTGGCAAGCAAGCTTGCCTACGCGCCTGCGGCTCAGCCGCCGCTCCGTTAGGCACCACACAACCGCCTATGCACGAGTCTAGCGACACTATCTCCAAGAGGAACGTCGACAAGATCATCACGGAGTACGTGGCATCCGTTGAGAATCTTGGTGACTCAATCGTAAATTTGAAAGGACTTCGCCTTCTTGAGGCACTGGAGAGGGATGTCGTTGGTGCTGGCAAGGAAGGCGGGACGTAGCGCGGTTATCGCGGTTATTCTGCCCCCGGTTTCCGCCAGGAGGCGCGCGATGTGGGATGTCGGATGGGATGTAGCAGACCATTTCGACCTGTTCGTGATAGCGCCGAGCCGACCCGGCAGGGGCCGTGCCCAGGTCACGAGCCGGGGTTGCCGTAAAGGCCGGTCTGTTCCAGGAACTCGCCGACAGTGAGGATGGCAATTCCCCGGTAGAAACCCAGTTCGCGGAGGTCCTGGTCGCCCGTCACGAGGTGCTTTGCCCGGCCCGCCACCGTACACTCGAGGAACCGGTTGTCCTCGGGATCCCGACGGACGACGGCCAAGTGACGGCGCACGCGGACCGTTTCAACGAAGGGCAGCAATTCCTCCTCGATCAATCGCCTGATCTCCTCATCACTCAATTTGAACTTGGGATAGGCCAGGACCCGCAGATACTCCTGGAGGATGTCCTTAGAAACGAGGACCGTGACGCGACGGGCTTGCCAGAGGGGAACAAGGTGAGATGCCGTACCGGAAAAAAGCAGGGCCGAGATGACTGTGTTCGTATCCAGGACAACACGCATCAGCGCCGCTGCTTTCGCGCCCACCGGATTGCGTCCCCCACATCCTTCTCGGTCAGCCCCAGGGCCTTGATCTTGGTCCGCACGATCTTCAGGGCCTCTCCCGGCGCGCTCATCACGACCGGCCGCAAGACGACCTCGCCCTCCCGGACCGACACGTCAAAGTAGTCCACATCTGGAAGTTGTTGGACGATGACCTTGGGAAGCGTGATCTGGTTCTTCACCGTCTTTTTTGCCAACATGAAGGTTCCTCCCTAAAGTAAGGATACAAGGATTCCTTACTTTCGTCAAGGCGGCTTCGTCGCAAGCTCAGCCGAGCGGTCAAGCGACGAATCATGCCAAGTCGGCGAGCCGCGAGACTTGCCCGGAGGAGGGGGACGAGGAGGGCGACGTTGCATTACAGGTATTATTTCTTCGGCGTCGCCCTCTCTGTCCTCAAGGCTGCGGTCGCAGTCCTCGGGTTCCGTTGGTAGAAGAAGAAGCGACGACCTCGAGCTGGCCATGGTCTGCTGATCGATGTTGCTAAATCTGGCAACTTCGGCTATTCTCTAGCAACATGAGGAAGCGCCGAAGCTACGCGGTGAGCCTCGTGGTCAATGGCCGCCCGATCAATGAGGTGATCATTGACCCGCACTACGAGGTCAAGCACCCCGATATCAATGACACCCTTATCCTGGAGTTGGTCAGAGGCCTGGAAGGCAAGGAGTTCCAGCCCGAAGAGCGCGAGGGCGAATGAGAGTTTTTCATGCTGGACCGGATCGAGCATCAAGGAAGGCGGTATCGGCTCGTGTGGTGTATGCGGGACGCGTCGCCGTTCCTGGGCGTGATCAACTGTTTTCGGAGGTAGATTGTATGAAGTCCCTGGGGAGAAAAAAAGCGTTTCCCGATCAAGCGACACTCAAGCGCATTCGGGAGAAACTATCCGACCCGAATTATCAGGGCGGGAACCTTGCCCCCCCGGAAAATGCGACCGAGGTGGACCGAACAAAGTATCAGCTCTGCCAGCTCATCGCCAAGTACCAGCGAGAGCACGGCTTCTTGCAGAATGACATTGCCCGAAAAATCGGGGTTGATGAATCGCGGATCAGCGAGATCCTCAGGGGCAAGATCCAGAGCTTCACCCTGGATCGGCTGATCGGTTATGCGGAAAAGCTTCATCCCGGGCTAAAGGTGCGAGTCATTGCGGCCTAGGGGATCCCCCGACTCGTAGCGAGGCACACCACCCGGCGCCAGGAGACGGTTTTCTCTCCGGTCGGCTTGGGCGCACCGCTGGACAGATTGGCGAATCTGTGCCCGAAGCTTTTCCTGATCAAGCCGTTCCCTGAGTGTCCGAAGGGCCACCCGCACCACCTGAGATTTCGACTTGACACCCATCTCCCGCATCAACTCCCCGATTTGCCTTTCGTCTTCTTTCGATACCGCAATGGCACCCATATCTCACTCCTTAGCAACGACGTTATGGACAATGTTACACAAATCATTATGTTTTGCCTCCTGATTGTCAATCGCCCGTAGGCCATTCGGACCCAAGACTGAGGGTACATCGCCTTCTGGCGGCCGAGGGGGTCTCCAAGCGCAACCAGCTTCCGTAGTGCACTGCTTGGTCTATACGAAGAGCGAGGGGACGAATGAAGCTTCTTCAAAGCCTTGCTCGGCCCGCCCAAACGTGGTAGGTTCCTTCACCAATTGCGTCTGGCAAAATGGCTCGATTCGATGGGCGCCCGCCTGGTGGGGGAGGGGGACCACCCCTGGAGAGGCGGTCTTCGACGGTCCGGGGTACGGGAAGGGCCTTCTGGGAGGAGCGCGATGCGCAGCGACACGATCAAGAAGGGGTACGAGAGGGCGGGCCACCGGAGCCTGCTCCGCGCGGTGGGGCTCAGCGAGTCCGACTTCAACAAGCCGTTCATCGGCGTGGCGAACTCTTACGTGGATATCATCCCGGGCCACGTGCACCTGCAGGAGATAGGGAAGGTCGTCAAGGAGGCCGTCCGCGAGGCGGGCGGCGTCCCCTTCGAGTTCAATACCATCGGCGTGGACGATGGCATCGCCATGGGCCACGGCGGGATGCGCTACTCGCTGCCCAGCCGGGAGCTGATCGCCGACTCCGTGGAGACGATGGCCCTGGCCCATTGCTTCGACGGGCTGGTCCTGATCGCCAACTGCGACAAGATCGTGCCCGGGATGCTGATGGCCGCCATGCGGCTCAACATCCCCTGCATCTACGTGAGCGGCGGGCCCATGGCCGCCGGCAAGCTCTCCGACGGCCGGGTGATCGACCTGGCCACGGTGTTCGAGGGGGTGGGGGCCTTCTCGGCCGGCAAGATTGACGAGGCGGCCCTGCTGGAGCTGGAGCGCAAGGGCTGTCCCACCTGCGGCTCCTGCTCCGGCATGTTCACGGCCAACTCCATGAACTGCCTGGCGGAGGCGCTGGGGATGGCGCTGCCCGGGAACGGCACCGTCCTGGCGGTGGATCCGAGGCGGAAAGAGCTGTACCGGACCGCCGGCCGACAGATCCTGAAGCTGGTGGAGATGGACCTGAAGCCCTGCGACATCGTGAACCGCGAGAGCGTGGACAACGCCTTCTGCCTGGATATGGCCATGGGCGGCTCCACCAACACGGTCCTGCACACGCTGGCCATCGCCCACGAGGCGGGGGTGGCCTATTCCCTCGACCGGATCAACCAGCTCTCCGACCGGGTCCCTTACCTCTGCAAGGTGAGCCCGGCCGGGCATCACCACGTGGAGGACGTGGACCGGGCCGGCGGGATCAGCGCCATCCTGAAGCGGCTGGCAGACAAGGGAGACGTCCTGCGGCTGAATCGTCCGACCGTGACCGGCAGGACGCTGGGCGAGAACATCCAGGAGGCGGCGGTGCGGGACCCGGACGTCATCCGGCCGTTGGAGGATCCGTACCGGAAGACGGGCGGGCTGGCTGTGCTGTTCGGCAACTTGGCGCCCGAGGGTGCCGTGGTCAAGGCGGGGGCGGTAGACCCCGAGATGCTGCGCCACGAGGGACCGGCCGTGATCTTCGAGTCGCAGGACGAGGCGCTGGCCGGAATCCTGAGCGGCCAGGTGAAGCCCGGCGACGTCATCGTGATCCGGTACGAAGGTCCCCGGGGCGGGCCGGGCATGCAGGAGATGCTCTCGCCCACCTCGGCCATCATCGGCCGCGGGCTGGGCAAGGCCGTGTCGCTCATCACCGACGGGCGATTCTCGGGCGCGACTCACGGGTCCTGCATCGGCCACGTCTCTCCCGAGGCGGCGGTCGGCGGTCCCATTGCTCTCCTGCGGCCGGGCGACCGGATCCGTATCGACATCGAGAAGCGGCTCCTGGAGGTGGACCTCTCGGAGGCGGAACTGAAGGCGCGGCGCGCGGCCTGGAAAGCGCCGGAGCCCCGGATCAAGACGGGCTGGCTGTATCGCTACTCCAGGATGGTCACCTCGGGAAGTCAGGGGGCGGTCCTCAAGGTCGAATAACGCCTCGAATTGCACGAATCGCAGGTTGGGGGCGGGTCCGAGATTCGGGCTCGCCCCCGCTGTTTTTGACCCAATCCGAAAAAACCACGAACCGCCATGACGCCTGTCTGCCGTCGCCCGGCGACAGGCAGGCCAGGGTCGCCAAGGATTATGATGGTGGGGTTTCTCAATCGGAGAACCCGGAACGAGCTTCCAGGGGCCTTGAGAATTTCCGTTCCTTTCGCTGAATGAACCGTCCAGTGGTGGCGTTCTTGGCGCCTTGGCGGTTAATCAATTTCGGATCAGGATTTGCAGCGGGTGGGTCGGGCTTGCGTTCGGCAGCCCACCTGTGGCAGGGTACGCGGGACCTTCGCGTGATCCCGGGAGCACCCGCCGTCCCATCCTGGTGAGGAGAATCCATGCAGCGCTCGGTGGACGTGGCAGTGCCCCTGGGCGTGGGTGAGCGGACCGATCGGGCGTACATCGTACGCCTCGTGGCCCTCTTCTGCGCCGGGTGGGCGGTGGTCTATGCCGACCGGACGGTCCTGTACCCGCTCCTCTCGGTGATCGCGAGGGAGTTCGGGCTCAGCGGCGTCCAGACCGGGCTCATCACCGGGGCCTACTTCACCCTGTACGTCTCGGCCCAGCTTGCCTCCGGCCTCCTGGCCGAGCGGTTCGGTCTCAAGCGGATGCTCGTCCTCTTCTCTTTGGTGTCGGCCGTGGGGGTCGCGGGGTTCGGCTTCGCGGCGGTGAACTACCTGGCCCTCCTGGCGGTGGCCGGGCTGCATGGAGCGGGGGCAGGGGCCTACTACACGATGGCCTACAGCATCACCATCCACACCGTGCCGAATTCCTTCCGCGGGATCGCCTCGGGGGTCGTGAACGGCGGGATGTCCCTGGGGCTGGCGGCCGGCCTGGCGCTGGCCGGACCGGTCTATCAGGCAACGGGGAGCTGGCGCGTCCCGTTCCTGATCCTGGCGGTCCCCACATTCCTGGTGGCCGCGCTGTACCAGGGAACGATTCGGGAGGTGCGGTTGTCCGCGCGACGCTCGGTCCCCCTGATGACGATGCTCCGCGATCGCACGCTCCTCCGCATGAACCTGGCGGCCTTCTGCGTCCTGTACGGGTGGTGGGTCCTGCTGTCGTGGGGGCCGGTCTTCTTCCAGACGGAGCGAGGGGTGAGCCTGACGATGTCGGGCATGTACACCCTGGTGATCGCCATCACCGCCATTCCCTCGGGCCTGGTCCTGGGGCGCCTGTCCGACCGCGTCGGTCGCAAGCGGATCATCCTGGGCCTGTTCCCTCTGATGGCACTGACCCTGATTGCCGTGGCCCAGGTGTACTCCCGGTCCGGGATGATCGTGACCCTCATGGCCTATGGCCTGGTGGGGAAACTCGCCTGGGATCCCGTGGGCATCGCCTGGCTGGGGGATTACATGTCGCGGACTCGGCCCGAAGCCGTGGGGGCGGCGGTGGCCCTGTTCTCTTTCACCAGCGTGCTGTCGGCGGTCGTCGGCCCACCCCTCACGGGATGGATCAAGGACCTGACCGGGTCGCTGGCCGGTGGCTTCTACTTGGCGGCCGCGGTCGCGCTGGTCGGGTTCTTCCTGTCCCTCGGTCCAGCGGATAGCGGGCGCAGAGGGACGAGCCTGTGAGGAGCCAGGGGTGTCCGGCTGAGAGGGCAGATCGCATGGGACGAATGGCTGCCTGCCGAAGGAGGATGGGCGTCGTCCGGCTCTGCGCTGTTGTCGCGACCCTTCTGTTGCCGGGGGGCTGGGCTGGAGCCGAGCCGCCTCGGCCGCCGGGGATCCGGATCCTCGTGGTCAAGACCGAGGCCGAGGCGCGCGATGCCATCGCGGCGTACAATGCCGGGACACCCTTCGACCAGCTCGTCCGCGAGCGCTCCATCGGGCCGGAGCGGGAGCGGGGCGGGTTCCTCGGCAGGCTGAACCCGACCAGCCTGTCGCCGCAAGCCCGAGCGCTCGTGAGCAAGACGCCGCGGGGACGCCTGACCCCGCTCTTCCGCACCGAGAACGGGTTCGCCGTGATCCAGGTGGTCACGTCCGCGGAAGAGCAGGAACTGGAGGCGCGGGAAAAGAGGGAGCCTGAGGCCCGGGAGCTGCTCCAGCGGGGGAGCCAGCTCGGGCAGGCGGGAGACCTCGATGGAGCCCGGTCACTTCTGCGGCGGGCCATCGAGTTGAATCCCGACCTGGAGGACGCTCACTTCAACCTGGCCATGATCTACCGGAAGCAGGGGAACCTTGAGGCGGCCATTGCGGCGATGCGTCGAGTGACCCAACTCTACCCCGACGACTTCGAAGCGCAGATGCACCTGGGCGCCTGGCTCTTCGAACGCGGCCGGTACCCGGAGGCCTCCGAGGCGTACGAGCGGGCGGCGACGCTTCAAATGGGTTCGCGGGAGGCCTGGTTGAAACTGGCGCAGGCCTACGAGGCCGCTGGGAAGGCCAAGGCCGCGGTGGGGGCCTACCGGCAGGCCATCACGCTCCAGGTGGGGAATGACCCGGCCCTGTACGAGGCGTGGCTCCGGGTGGCCCTGCAGGCGAAGGACGGCCCGGCGGCGGTGGCGGCCGCGCGGAAATTTCGGACGCTCCGGCCCGGCCACGAGGGATTCCTGGCGCTGGGCGAGGCCCTCCTGCTGAACGGTGAGGCCGAGGCGGCCGTCCAGGAATACCAGAAGGCCGTGGCCCTGTCGCCCTCCTCTGCCGCGGCCCATGCAGGGCTGGGCGCGGCCTCTCTGCGGGTGGGACAGTCGGCGGCGGCGGTAGGACACTTCTTGCGGGCGGTTCAGCTGGAACCCCAGAATACGATCCACTACCGGACCCTCGCCCGCCTGTACGAGGGGCAGGGGCGCCTCGATCTCGCCATCGTCGCATTGCGGGACGGGGCGAGCGCGGCCGCCGCGTCGTCGCCGAAGCTGCAGGCCGAGGTGTCCGAGGAGCTCGCCGCCCTCTACGAACGCGCCGGCATGAGCCGCGAGGCCGCGCTGGAGCGACTCCGGGTGCAGTCTCTCCGCAGCCCCTGATATCCGTCCGCTCTCTCGCAGGAGTTCGTGACTCCCCGATCCCCCTGTCCCCTCGGCACCCTCCAGGCCGCATCCGCCCAGCATCTTATTATTTCCCCTCTGAATCGCCCAGACCCGCCATCCCGGACCAACTTTTCCTCTTTCGGAGAATTTCCGCTTGACACCGGAAAGCGATCACGGGTAGACAGTATGCTGTATACAGCAATCGGAGGCCTCGTGGCCCAACCCGCCCCCGTCCTGCCCCTGGAGAACCACCAGTCGCTCCGCGAGCGCATCGTGGCTCGCCTGCGCCAGGCCATCATCGCCGGGGACCTTCCCCCCAAGACCCGCCTCGTGGAACCGGAACTCGCCAGGCGACTGGGCGTCAGCCGCACCCCCCTGCGCGAGGCGATCCGGCACCTGGAGGCGGAAGGCCTGCTGACCACCGTGTCCCGAGTGGGCACCTTCGTCACCGAGGTGAGCCCCCGGGACGTGGACGACACCTACGTTATCCGGGGCGTCCTGGAGGGACTGGCGGCGCGACAGGCGGCCGAAAATCCCGACCCCGCCAAGGCCGAGAAGCTCAGGGCCATGCTCGCCGAACTGGCGCGGAAGACGGCCGACTACCGCCTGTACCACGAGGCGGCCGGGCGGTTCCACGAGGTGATCTTCGCCCTCTCGGGGAACCAGCGCCTCCAGGCCATGTACCAATCCCTGACCCATCAGATCGCCCGGTTCCGCACCCTCTCCCTGGCGATGCCCCAGCGTCCCACGGTCTCCTATCGGGAACACCGGCACATCGCCGAGGCCATCCTGCGCGGCCGGGGGGCGAAGGCGGAGCGACTCATGCGCGCCCATATCGAGGGGGCGCGAGCGGTCCTCAGGCTGCGCATCACGCCCGCGCAGGGAAGGCTGCGGCGCGGGAGCGGGCCGAGGAGTGGTTCCACATCAAGGAGACGAGGATGAGCTTAGAAAGAGTCGCCACGGAGCCCGGATCACTCACTGCCTACGTCGCCGATTTCATCGCCTCCACGAAGTACCCGGATATCCCGAAGGATGTCGTGCAGCTTGGAAAGAAGTCCATCCTCGACGGCCTGGGTCTGGCCCTGGCCGGCTCCGTGGCGAAGAGCGGGGAACTCCTGCGCCGCCACCTCCAGGGCCTGGGGTGTTCTGATAGGGGGACCGGCATCATCGGAACCAGCCTGCGGGTGCCGGCCCGCTTCGCGGCCTTCGCCAACGGCACCGCCATCCATGCGGACGACTATGACGACACCCAGTTGGCCGTGGCCAAGGACCGGGTCTACGGCCTGCTCACGCATCCTACGGCCCCGGCCCTGCCCGCGGTGCTGGCAGTGGCAGAGCAAGACGGCCGCTCGGGCAAAGACCTGCTGACCGCCTACCACGTGGGCGTGGAGGTCGAGTGCAAGATTGCCGAAGCCATCAACCCGCGGCACTACCAGCACGGGTTTCACTCCACCGCGACCTGCGGGACCTTTGGCGCGGCGGCGGGGCTGGCCAACCTGTGCGGCCTGCCCACCGAGGTCGCCTGCGTCGCCCTGGGTATCGCCGGGAGCCTTTCGGCTGGACTCCGGGAGAACTTCGGGACGATGATGAAGCCCTTCCATGCGGGCCGCGCGGCGGAGAGCGGCGTCATCGCAGCCGAATTCGCCGCCCTGGGCTTCACGGCAACCCCGAATATCCTCGAGGCGCCGCGCGGGTTCTTCCGCGCCGCCGGCGGGGGGTACGACGAGGGGGCGATTCGAGGGAGGCTGGGCAGCCCCTGGACCTTCGCGAATCCTGGGGTATCGATCAAGCCGCATCCCTCGGGATCGCTGACACACCCCGGCATGACCCTCTTGCTCTCGCTCATCAAGCAACATGACATTCGACCAAACCAAGTTGAGCGCGTGAAGGTTGGCACCAACCAGAACATGCCCAATGCCCTCATCCATCACCGACCCAGGACTGAACTCCAGGCGAAGTTCAGCATGGAGTTCTGCATGGCCATCCTGCTCCTGGAGCGGAAGGCCGGGCTACCCGAGTTCACCGATGAAGTCGTCAACCGACCGGACGTGCAGGCGATGATCCAGAGGGTGGACTTCGGCGTGCACCCCGAGGCCGAGGCCGCCGGCTATGACAAGATGACGACGATCATCGAGATCACGCTCACGAGTGGGCGAGCGATTTCCGGTCGCGCCGATTTCGGCAAGGGCAGCCCGGCGAATCCGATGAGCTACGAGGAGGTGGCGGACAAGTTCCGGGGGTGTGCCACCTTCAGCCGGTGGCCGTCCGACAAGACAGAGCGGGTCATCGACACGGTCAAGCGGATCGAGGACCTTTCGAATGTGAGGGAGCTGACCGCGCTTCTCTCGCGCTAGCCCGGCCGGCCCAGGCTCGGCCGTGTGGCGAGCGCGGCGTGGTTTCCTGCTTTGAGCCGGGAGTGAGGGGCCCGAGGGGACTCATGTCGAGTTCCTCTGAGGCTTCGGGAGGAGGTGCCCGATGAGAATGCAATGGAAAGTGAGCGTGTGGGTTCTGGTCGCATTGTGCCTGACGCTCGGAATCGGAAATGTGTCCGGCGCCGCGAAGTTCCCCGAGAAGCCCATTACCCTGGTGGTCCATGCCGGGGCCGGCGGCGGCAGCGACATCTTCTCGCGCACGCTCTCGGCCACCTTCGACAAGGAGAAGCTCCTCCCCCAACCAATCGTCGTGGAGAACAAGCCAGGCGGCAGCGGCGCCATCGCCTTTGCCTACGTCGCGGGCAAGAAGAGAGACCCCTACTTCCTCCTGACGGCAGTGACCAGCTTCCTAACCACGCCCATCCTGAGGAAGTCCCAGATCACCTACAAGGAGTTCACCCCGATCGCCAATTTCGCTTTTGACGAATACATGGTGATCGTCAGGGCCGAGTCGAAGTACAAGTCCATGAAGGACATCGTGAACGACGCCAAGGCCAATCCCAAGAAGATCACCGTGGGGGGGACCCAACTGGGCTCGTCCGACTCCATCTGTGCGTATCTCATCGAGAAGGCGGCGGGGGTCCAGTTGAACTACATCGTGTTCAACAGCGGCGGGGAGGTCAATGCCGCGCTCATGGGCGGTCATATAGACATCGCCGTCGCCAACCCGGGTGAAGCCCTGGAGCTGGCGAAAGCGAACAAGGTGCGGACGCTCGGCGTCTTTTCGGAGAAGCGACTCGCCGGGGCCCCCGATGTTCCCACCTTGAAGGAACAGGGGCTCAACGCCATCTACGTGCAGAATCGGGGACTGGTGGCGCCGGAGGGCATCCCCGAGGACGCGCGCAAGGTACTGGAGGACGCCCTGCTGAAGTACACCAAGACGACGATCTTCAGGGACTATATCAAGGAGAACATGCTCAGCGAGGCTTGGATGGATGGCCCCACCTTCGGCAAGTGGATGGAAGCAGAGTATGCCCGCTACCAGGTTCTCCTGAAAGAGATGGGACTGCTGAAGTAAACCCGATGGTTGCCCGGGCGTAGCGCGCACCCCGCGCTGCGCCCGACCTCACTTGAACCCAGGCGGACCCATGCGAGAGAGGTGGATCGCGCCATGAGAAGGGCTGATCAAATCAGCGGCGTCGTCGTATTGCTGTTTTCCGTTTTGCTGATGGTGGGGTCGTGGCGTATGCCGGCTAGTGCGACGTTCGGCCCGGGGGCAGGATTCCTGCCATTCTGGCTCGGAGCGCTCCTGGCCATTCTCTCCGTTCTCCTGGTGCTCGGCGCCAGTCGGCAGGCAGTTGGCCCAGACACGAAGCTGATATTCCCCAGGGGAATGAGTCTGCTGACGCTGGGGGCAGCCATCGGAGGTCTCGCAGTGTACATCCTCCTGCTGGAAGTGCTCGGCTTCCTGGTGGGCACGGGGCTCTTGACTGCCTTTCTGCTGGGTGTTGTGGAACGGGAGAAGTGGTCTACGACCATCCTGGTGGCAATCTTGAATTCCGCCGGGCTCTACTTGGTATTCCAGGTGCTGCTGGGTGTGAACCTTCCATCCAACAGGTTCGGTTTCTAGGAGGGAGATCCGTCAGTCGCCATTCCCTCAATGCGACGAAACGCGGCGTGACATCACGGCCGCGGAACCAGATCGGTGAATTCGTTGCGAGGCGATAGCGAGGGGAGCTCATGGATATCTTCCAGAACCTTCTGATGGGGTTTCACGTGGCCCTCTCGCCCCAGAATCTCCTCTTCTGCTTCGTGGGTGTGACGTTCGGCACCCTGATCGGCGTGCTGCCGGGGATTGGGCCGGTGACGGGAGTCGCGATCCTGATTCCCATCACCTACGGCCTGAGCGCCACCACGGCGATCATCACGATGGCCGGCGTGTACTACGGAGCCATGTATGGCGGCTCCACGACGTCCATCCTGATCAATGTGCCGGGGGAGTCCGCGTCGGTGGTGACCTGCCTGGACGGTTACCAGATGGCCAGGAAGGGGCGCGCGGGTCCCGCCCTGGGCATGGCGGCCTTCGCGTCCTTCATCGCGGGAACCTTTGCCACCCTCATGCTCAACCTCATCGCCCCCCCCTTGGCCAACGTGGCCTTGTCCTTCGGCCCACCTGAGTATTTCGCCCTGACGTTCATGGGATTAACCCTGGTCACCAGTCTCTCCGGGGAATCCATGATCAAAGGGATCATGAGCGGCGTCTTCGGCGTGATCCTGGCGTGCGTGGGAATCGATGCGGTCAGCGGCGAAGAGCGGTTCACCTTCGGGAACATTTACCTGCTGGATGGACTTGGCTTCATCGGGGTAGCGGTCGGCCTTTTTGCCATGGCCGAGGTGCTCATCAACCTTGAAGACCCAATGGAGCAGGTCTTCCTGAAGACAGAACTGAAGCTGAGGAGCTTGTTTCCGAATCTTCAGGATTGGAAGGTTTCGCTCGGGCCCATCGGCCGAAGTTCCATCATTGGATTCATCATCGGGGTCCTGCCCGGGGCCGGCGCGACCATCGCCTCCTTTGTCACCTACGCGACAGAGAAGAAGCTGAGCAAGCATCCGGAGAGATTCGGCACGGGGGTCATCCAGGGGGTGGCTGCGCCAGAGGCGGCCAACAATGCCGCCGCCGGCGGGGCGATGGTCCCCCTCCTGACCTTGGGCATCCCCGGCTCCGGGACAACGGCCGTGCTGCTGGGCGCGCTCCTCATCCATGGACTGCGTCCGGGCCCCTTGCTCTTCAAAACCAACCCTGAGTTTGTGTGGGGCGTCATCGCGAGTATGTACATTGGCAACATCATGTTGCTCGTCCTGAACCTTCCGTTGGTCGGGATGTGGGCCAGCATGTTGCGCGTCCCGTACCGGATCCTCATGCCCCTCATCATCACGATCTCCGCCGTGGGAGTGTTTGCCACGGACAACAATATTTTCGACATGTGGGTCATGTTCGCGTTCGGCGTCATCGGGTACCTCATGCGGAAGCTCGACTTTCCGGCCGCACCGGCGGTGCTGGGCCTGGTGCTGGGCCCCCTGGTGGAGCGATCGCTTCGCCAGTCGCTCACCATATCGCACGGCGACCTGTCCATTTTCTTTACGCGTCCGATCTCTGCGGTGCTGACGATCTGCGCCCTGCTGTCCCTGTGTGCCCCTGTCGTTCGTGCCGTCTGGCAGTCGCGCGGGAAGTCACTGATGGAGATGAAACCCTAAGGTCGCCGCGGGGAATCGCGCGTCTCGGGGTGGAGCGGCCCCCTGCCTGATTTCCATTGAACGAGTGAGGCCCGTCCGCGCGCCCCTGAAGCCGCTCAGGGTCGTGTTTCGTCCAGCGTGATGTCGCAGATAGCAGACAGGAGGAAGGATCCATGCAAATTGCGGGGATCATCGGAGGCGCGCGCAAGGTCGTCCGCATCCTCGCGCGGGTCACGGAAGGGGAGAAGGTCCTGATCGCGGCCGACACCGACACCCCCGTGGTCGCCGAGGCGCTGGCGACGGCCGCGTTGGAGATCACCTCCGAGGTGGTGACCACGATGATGACGCCTCGGGCCGTGGATGGCGACGAGCCGCCGGCCGTCGTGGCGGCGGCCCTCCTGGCCGCCGATGTGGCGCTCATACCCGTGAGCTATTCCATCAGTCACTCGACCGCCGTCCGCACCGCGCTCACGCACGGGACCCGAGTCCTGTCTCTGCCGGCCACCACCCCCGACCAGCTCGTCCGGGGAGGCGCCGAGGCGGACTTCGAGGCGGCATCGCCCACCGTGAGGAAGATGGGCGAGCTCCTGACCGCGGCCTCCGCGGCACATCTCACGACCCCGGCCGGCACCGACTGCACCTTCGACCTCCGCGGGCGCTCCGGGAACGCGCACGACTGCATCCTCGATCGACCCGGCAAGTTTTCGGCCTTTCCCAATATCGAAGCCAACATCTCTCCCGTGGATGGCACGGCTGAGGGCGTGATCGTTTTTGACGGCAGCATTCCCAATCTCCGGCTGGGCCGGTTGCGCGATCCGGTGATCTGCACCGTGCGGAAGGGAAACATTGTGAAGGTCGAGGGCGGCCACGAGGCCGACATGATCCGAAAGGTGTGGGCCGAGATGGAGGATGCGGCGGTGTACAACATCGCGCAGCTGGCGATCGGCCTGAACCCTGCCATCCCCATGCTCACCGGTGTGTGGGCCCAGGACCATGGCGCCTTTGGCACCGTACACATCGGCATCGGGACCAGCGCCAACCTCGGCGGGACAACGAAGGCGGCCTGCCACTTCGACGGCATGATGTACCGCCCGACGCTGAAACTCGACGGTCGCGCAGTCCTGGAGGGTGGAGCGTTACGAATCTAGTGTTCTGTCTCAGACGCTTGTGGCAGGCGCCGGCACTGGGTGTCCTTGGCGGTTAATCAATCTCGGATCAGGGCTGACCCGGACCGCCGAAGGTCAGATCAGGTAAGAGCATCCGGACGACGAGAGGGACGTGGACCTGGGGTGCCAGGTGGAAAGACGGTCCCGCCCCATGGGCGGGTCTTGTTTCATAGATGGGGAGGTGCCATGAAGGTCACGAGGATTCATGCGACCAGTCACCGGGTGCCGGCCCGCGTGCCCCTGCTCACGAATCCGGTCATGCGGGAGATCGTCTTCGTGCGGGTGGAGACGGACGGTGGGCTCACGGGATACGGGATGACGGGCCCGATACAGCGCTTCGCGGTTCGGGAGCTCATCAACCAGGAGATTGCTCCGCTGCTCGTGGACAAAGATCCGCTGGCGACGGAGCGCCACTGGCACGACCTGTTCACGCGGCTGAATCCACGGGCCCAGACCGGGGCCTGGTCCTCCGCCGTGAGCGCGGTGGACATCGCCCTGTGGGACCTGAAGGGCAAGCATCTCAACCAACCAGTGTGGCGGCTGCTCGGTGGATACAGCCAGACGGTGCCGGCCTACATCACCTTCGGCCTCCTGGAGTACAGCCGGGAGCAGTTGGTGGAGGTGGCGAGACACTTCGTCGCCCAGGGCCACGACAAGCTCAAGATGGTGGTGGCAATCCACGGGGCCCAGGACCCGGCGGAGGATGCGGCCCGGGTCAAGGCGGTGCGCGAGGCGGTAGGGGACGGGATCGAGCTGATGGTGGACGCCAACTACCTGTTCGCCTTCCATCATGCCCTGGACCTGTGCAAGCGGATCGAGCCGTACCACATCAAATGGTTCGAAGAGCCGGTGTACGGCAATGACGCCCGCCTGCTGGCCAACCTGCGCCGGCAGACGAGCATCCCCATCTCCGCGGGACAGAACGAGGGCCACAAGTGGCGGCACCGGGAACTGCTGGTCCACGGGGCCGTGGACATCCTCCAGCCCAACGTGGTCTACGTCGGCGGGTACACGGAGGCGGTGAAGGTGGCCGCCATGGCGCAGGCATTCAACCTGCCCATCGCCAACGGCGGGGGCTGGCCCCACCACAATGCGCACCTGATCGCGGGCGTGGCCAATGGCTGGCGCGTGGAGTTCCACGTGCCCATGTGGGTCACCGGCGAGATGATCTTCCGGGACCCGCCGAAGCCGGTGCGCGGGACGGTCACGCTCTCCGATCGCCCCGGCCTGGGCCTGGAGCCGAACGAGGACGCCCTGCGGGACACGCTGGAACGCTGACACGCCGCAGCCGCCTGCCCACGGTCCACGCCATCATCTCTGGGGCGGGGAATCCCGGGAGCGACGGGGCGATGGCGGCTTCATCCCGGGGCACTCCATCGGCCAGACCCCACGGTCGGCCCGGAACCAGGGCGAAGGCGGTGCGATAGGGAGGAAATTCTCCCTTGACAGGAGACAGGCGCTGGTAGTAAGTACGCGAGACAATGTGAAACGAAATTTCACTAGATGAAAATCCCTGCGGTTTCCCTGGCCTCACCCGGGGCCAGGGCCCGGTAGGCAGCGCCGAGAGGCGATGAAGCGGAGGGACGTATGCAAATAGACCATGGCAAATGCGTGGCGTGCGGCAATTGCATTCCCGTCTGCCCGATGGGTGCCATCTATATTGACCCGGCGGTGAACCGGGCGACCGTGAACCTGGACGAGTGTGTGGAGTGTTTCACCTGCTACCGGGGGATGAGCAAGGAGTATCTGAACCCGACCCTGGTGCGGACGATCCGGGGCTTCCTGAAGTACCTCCGGATCCGGTTCGACCCCGAACCCGATGTCTGCCCCACGGATGCCCTGACCCCCCAGGAGCTGACCTGGCCGCGTATCGTCCGCCGGGCCTTCAGTGACCCCCTGGTCCCGCACGAATCCACGGGGATCCACGGCCGCGGCACGGAAGAGGTCAAGACCAACGACGTGACCGGCCGGGTGAACGAGGGCGAGGCGGGCTTCACCATCGAGTTCGGCCGGCCCGGGGTGGGGGTCCGGTTCCGGGACATCCAGAAGATGACCATGGCCCTGGCCCCGCTGCCCATCACCTTCGAGAAGAAGAATCCGGTGTTCAGCCTGATGGCCGATCCCGCCACGGGGACCATCCGGGAGGACATCCTGAACGAGAAGGTCCTCTCCGCCATCGTGGAGCTGAAGACAAGGCTCGAGCACGTGCCGCAGGTCCTCCGGATGGTGGAGGAGGTCTCCCAGGACCTGGAGACCATCGTGTCCATCGGGGTGGCCACGCGCTGCGATGGCCAGGGGGATAATGCTTTGGAGCCACTGCTCAAGCGCGAAGGGTACGAGTTCTATCGCGGCAAGACCAACCTGGGCCTGGGGCGGCGGCCGGCAGCCGTCCCCGCCTGACCCGGCCTCGACCCGCAGAGGAGAGACGCGCCATGACCAACACACTGCACCGGTTCGGGAGCCGGGACAGCCTCCGGGACGACTACATCATCTTCGCCATGGCGGCCCGGGGGATCAACGACCAGGGGGCCCCGCCGAAGCTGCAGACGTTCCTCCGCCTGGCCCTGAAGCACCATCCCATCAACGTCGGCAATGCCGTCAAGGGGGGGATCTTCCGGGCCTCCAAGGCACTTACCCCGCTGGCGCACTGGCGCCGCCGGGAGTTCATTGCTCCCGAGGAGGTCGTCGAGAGCATTGACACCTGCACCACGGTCTCCGCGGTCTTCGACGACCCCGCGAACCTGGAGGCCTTCTTGACCGAACTGAAGGCGGCCGACCTGGGCGTCTCCATCAACATCGCCGCCCTCACGGATGAGGCCCGGACCTGCTGCCAGCGGGCCGGGATCACCCGCCACAGCGTCGAGTACTCGCTAGGATTCCACGGCGACCTGAACCGATTGCCGGACCGCCACGTCCTGGAACTCTCCACCATGTGCGGCCACGGGATGGTCGCCCACAACCTGACCAAGAAGATGCTGGACTGGGTCAAGGAAGGGCGCCGCGATCCCCGGCAAGCCGCCACCTACCTCGCCAAATTCTGCACCTGCGGCATTTACAATACGACCCGGGCCATCCGTATCCTGGAGGAGGCCCGGGTGGGGAAATAGCCCCGCCGTCGCTGCCCGGCGCCTCGTCCCCGGCTGGAGTAGGCAGCCGGGGAAGCCGGGGTATGCCAGGGCGGGGGCCGCAGGGGGCGCGGGCTCAAACCCTGGCAGCCAGAGGAGGGGGAACAATGCGAGTGCGGAGGAGTGTGGGCGGAGGAGTGTGGTTCGGGATCCTGGCGATCATGGTCCCGCTCCTGGTGGGGGCCACGGGGGAAGCCGCCTGGGCAGCCGCCACCGTCATCCGGCTCGGCCACGTGGCATTCCCGAATTCTCTCTTCGACATCGTGGCCACGAAGTACGCCAAGGAGGTGAACGAGGCCCTGAAGGGCCGGGTGGAGATGAGGGTCTTCTCCTCGAGCCAGCTCGGGACCGATGAACAGATGATCAAGGGCGTCAAGGTCGGTGCCCCCGAGATGTTCATCCCGTCCACCATCATGAGCACGGTGGAGCAGAAGTACGGCGTCTTCGAGATGCCATACATCATCGTCAACCGGGCCCACATGAAGAAGGTGGCGGAGAACCCGCAGGTCCAGAATGCCCTCTTTGACGGGCTCCCGGCCAAGGGGGTGCGGGTCCTGGGGGTCTGGGAGAACGGCTTCCGCCACATCACCAACAACGTCCGGCCCATCGTGAAACCCGAGGACCTGAAGGGGATCAAGCTGCGGGTGCCCGGCGGCGTCTGGCGGGTCAAGATGTTCAAGGCCTACGGGGCCAACCCGTCGCCCATGCCCTTCGCCGAGGTGTACTCCGGCCTCCAGTCCGGCGTCATGGACGGGCAGGAGAACCCCTTCCCCCAGATCTGGTCCGCCAAGTTCCACGAGGTCCAGAAATACCTCTCGCTCACCGGTCACGTCTATTCCCCCGCCTACGTCTTAGTGGGGGAGGAGTTCTGGCAGAAGCTCCCCAAGGATGTCCAGGCGACCATAGCCAAGATCACCTGGGAGATGGGCGATTTCGCCCGGGCGGAGGGCGAGCGCCTGGATAAAGAACTGATGGGAAAGCTGGCCCCCCCGATGAAGGCCAACGAGGTAGACAAAGAGGCCTTCATCAAGGCGTCAGCGGCCATCTACGAAGAATTCGGCGCGCAGGTCCCCGGCGGGGTGGAGTTGATCAAGCTGTTCCAGTCGCTTCGGTAGCTGTGCGGTCTGGGGTCCCTGGTGCGACCCGCGAGCGGGTTGGCCGGGGGCCCCTTTTTCTCGATTCCTGACCGCTGGGAAAGACCAATGGAGCGACCGCTTCGGCGATTGATTGAGCTCATGGACTGGTGGGCGGCCTTCCTCCTCGCCCTGATGGTGGTGGTGGTCTCGCTGGGGGTCTTCTTCCGATACGTCCTGAATGCCTCCCTCGTCTGGTACGACGAGTTCGCGTCGTACCTCCTCGTCTGGTTGACCTTCTACGGGATCGTTGTTGCCTCCTACCGACAGCGGCACATCGGATTCGAGATGGTTGTGAACCGCCTCCCATCCGAGACCCGGAGGGTCGTGGACTTCGTCGGCGAGACCTGCGTCCTCGGATTCCAGGTGGTGCTGTGCTTTTACGGCTGGGTCCTCACCAGAAAAATGGGGGATGAAACCGCTGTCTCCCTCGAGTGGGTCAAGATGGGCTGGGTCTACAGCGTCCTCCCGATCACGGGCGGGTTCATGCTCCTCATCAGCCTCATGCGGCTCTACCGCATCGTGTCCGGGACGGAAGGCCAGCGGGAAGGAGGAGAGGCGTGGAGTGGCTCATCCTCGGAATAGTGGTCCTCCTGACGGTCATCAACGTCCCCATCGGATTCGGCCTCACGATTACGACCATCATCGTCACTCTCTGGAAGGGGACGACAGCTCTCTCCATCGTTCCCCTGAACCTCTTTTCCGGGGCCTCCAGCTTTCCCCTGCTGGCCATCCCCCTCTTCATTCTGGCCGGGGGCCTCATGGAGACCTCGGGGATCTCCCTCCGCCTCGTGAACGTGGCCAACAGCCTGGTGGGGTTCATCCGGGGAGGGCTGGCCATGGTCACGGTGGTTGCGACCATGATCCAGAGCGAGATCTCCGGCTCGTCCGTGGCCGATGCGGCCGCCATCGGCAAGGTCGTGATCCCGGCCATGGAGAAGCGGGGCTATCCCCGGGCGCTGAGCGCAGCGATTGTGTCGAATGCGGCCTCGGCCGCCATCCTCATTCCCCCGTCCATTCCCATGATCATCTATGCCTGGATGGCGGAGACGTCGGTTGCCAAGCTTTTCTTCGCCGGGTTCCTCCCGGGCGGGCTGGCCGGTGGCGCGATGATGGCGCTCAGCTACTATTACGCCCGGAAGTACAACCTCCCCGTGGAGCAGAAGTTCTCCCTACGCCAGGTTGGGAGATCCACACTGCATGCCTTCTGGGCGCTGTCGATCCCTATCGTGATCTGGGGCGGCATCTTCCTCGGCATCGCCACCGCCACCGAGGTCGCGGCCCTGGCGGTGCTGGCCGCGTTCGCCATTGGAGTCTTCATATACCGGGAGCTGCCGACACGGGAAGTCCTCCGCATCCTGAAGGATTCGGCCGGACAGACGGCAGTGGTCATGCTCATCGTGGCCTCCTCGGCGGTGCTCGGCTGGTACCTCACCAGCGAGCAGATCCCGCAGAAGTTCGCCCGGTTGATCCTGGAGACCACTTCCAACAAGTACCTGATCCTGTTCTTCCTGAACATCTTCTTCTTCGTCGCGGGGATGTTCCTCCACAGCGCCGCGGCCATCATCCTCATCGTCCCGATCGTGATGCCCCTCATCCGCCAGATCGGTGTGGACCCGATCCATTTCGGGATCATCGTGACTATCAACCTCGGCGTGGGGCAGCAGACTCCGCCGGTGGCGACAGTCCTGTTCACGGTCGCCGCCATCGCCAGGCTGCCCTTCTGGAAGGTCTTCGAGGCGGGGTGGCCCTTTACCCTGGTGCTGGCCCTGGTGACCCTCCTGGTGACCTACGTCCCGTGGATCAGCATGGGCCCGGTCAACCTGATCACCTGGCGCTAGGACACAGCCCCCTGACTGTCACCCCGCCGCTTCCGCTCCGGCCGGCGGTGCCGCGTCGGCTGCAGTGCGTGCCACCTTGCTGTTGCCCCTGCGTTTCCCTGCTTGCCCTTTCCACGAATCTCCGGATAGCATAGCGTGACCACCCTGGGCGCTTCCGGGGCCGTCCGGTCGTTTCGAGGGGAGGAGCCCGCCATGCCGGTGCCACGTCCCGTCGTGACCCGCCAGGCAGTCGAGGCCTGGCGCGACCGAGCGTTCCGCCGCCTGCCCCATCTGAAGGTCCGCGGGGAGAAGAGCGCCCTCCGGTTCGTCAACGATGTCGGCTTCTGCTTCACCCTGAGCGACTTCGGGCTGCCCGTGGCCAGCCTCTACGTGGCCGTCTGCGGGCGTCGCCATCCCCCTTGGCCAAAGCACACTCACCACGATCCCGAGATCGGCCTGACCTGGGACCTGAAGGACCGCCTGCCGGTCAAGCGCCTGACCTATTACGGCAAGCTGGTCAAGGGAAAGCCGACGCTGGTGTCGCTCGGATTGCTGCCGGCGTTCTGCGCGCTCATCCGCGACGGGAAGGGCAGCGGCGACTACATCGTGGACTATCGCCAGGGCCGAATGAGCCGCGCGGCCGTCGCCATCCTGGAGGCCCTGCACGACGCAAGCCCCCTGGCCACACCGGACCTGCGCAAGGCCGTCATGATGCGCGACCCGGACCGGGGGGCCGAGTTCGACCGGGCCATGGCCGAGCTCCAGCGCGGTCTCTGGATCGTCAAGGTGGAAGAGGTGTACGATCCCGATTTCTATTACCGCTGGGACCTGCTGGACAACTGGTTGCCGGGACCGGTCGAGGCGTCCCTGGACCTTCCGCGGGGCGAGGCGGTGCGGCAACTCGTGGCGGCCTACCTCCGGAGCGCGGCCGCGTCCCAGCCCCGGTTTCTGGCAGGCCTGTTTAGCGTGAAGATGGAGGAGGTCGAGTCGGCGCTTCGATCGCTGGAGGCGGGGGGACAGATCCGGCGAGACCAGCGCATCAAGGGGCTGCCGGGAGCGTGGGTGGTGTGGGGCAATGCAACCGCAAATGAACGCAAATGAACGCAAATGGATCACGGGCAATGTCCAGAGGGTTCGGACGAACGGTTCGGCGGAAGGCGGAGGGAGCATGGAGGACTTGGTGATCTCCATCACGCTCGAGGCGGCGGAACTGCTGGAGCACTTCCAGTGGAAGAGCCCCGGGGAGTATGATGACTTCCTCCCGGAATAGTCGTGCCTGGCGCCGGGCGATCGGCCTGTCAATCGTCCTGGTGGTGGCCTGCGGCCGCGAGGTCCCCCTGGAGGTCCGGGTGGAGCAGTTACTCACGAAGCAGGACTACGGCCAGGCCCTGGATCTCCTCGCCCGGGAACTCCGGAAGCGGCCGGAGGCCTGGACGGTCCACGACCTCCGCGTCCGGGTGCTCCTGGCGGCAGGGCAGGCGGACGAGGCCCTGCGGGCCTATGCCGAGCGTTACCGCAGTGCCGGCCCCGACGCTCCTGCCTTGTTCCGGCAGGTCGCCATCGCCCTGGTGCAAGAGGGGCTGGCGAGCCGGGATGGCCTCTTGCGGGCTCGCGCCGCCGCGGCGCTGGCCGCCCTGGCCTCTCCCGACCTCTTGCCCGTCCACCGGCGCGCGCTGGCGCATCCGGATGCGTCGGTGCAGGCGCTGGCGGTGCGCGGCCTCGCCAGCGTGTCCGGCGAAGAGGCGGGGCGGCTCATGCGAGAGGCCCTGGGGGATCCCCAGGCGGAGGTGCGCGCCGCCGCAGCCGCAGCCCTCACGGGTCGGAACGATGCGGAGACACGAGCGGCGCTGGCGCAGGCGCTTCACGATCCCGTCCAGGGGGTTCGGCTGCGGGCGGCCGCCGCATTGGCCCGGCAGGGGCAGCCGGAGGCTTTCACGCTGCTGACCCGATTCGTGCGGGATCCCGACGATTCCCTCCGGATGCAGGCGCTGGAGGCCCTGGGTCATCTGGGAAATCCGGACGTCGCGCCTGCCCTCCGCCCGGCGCTTCAGGATTCGAACCCGTACGTCCGGATCTATGCGGCCGAGGCCCTGGCCCGATTGGGCGAGCCGCTGGGGCGCGAGGTGTTGCGCCAGGTCCTCCGGCACCCCAGCCGTTCGGTGGCCATGTACGCGGCCGAGGCCCTCTCCAACCTCGGCGATGCGTCCGGTGCCCCGCGCCTGGTGGAGGCCCTGGGACCCGGACAGGATCTCTCGGCACGCCTGTACGCCGCCTGGACGCTGGCGCGATTGGGCGATCATCGCGGGAAGCCGATCCTGGACGAGCTGCTCCAGCACGACGAGGTGCAGGTCCGCATGCAGGCCACCTGGACGCTGGGCCAGATGGGGGACGGCGTGGGGGTCGGCTCGCTCCGGCGGGCGCTGACGGATGAGGCCAGGCCGGTGCGCCTGCAGGCCGCGTGGGCGCTGGCCACGAAGCTCGGCGGGCAGAGGCCCAGGGGATAGACAGGGGCAACTGGGCCCAGTGCCTGGAAGCTGGAAATTGGAAACTGGAAGCTGGTGGGTTCGAGATCGGCCAGTTTCCGATTTCCATCTTCCAGTTTCCTATTGGGGGATGACATGGACCTGATCGCGATCAAGGTGACGGCCGCATCCGTCGCCATGGTTCTGGCCGTACTGCAAGCGCTCATCATGGCCCAGCTCTACGGCAAAGCCAAAATCTTCTCCCTGTCCTCGGAAGCCCTTGCCGTCTGGCACCGGCGACAGGGCGACGTGATCCTGGCGCTGTTCCTATTCGTGGCCTACCAGTGCGTCACCAAGGCCTCCATCGACTGGGATGACTGGCGGCCCGTGGCCCACGCCGTCTTCGCCTTCATCGCTGTCATTCTTGTCGTGGGGAAACTGTTGATGGTGCAGGCCTTCCCCCGGGCCATGCGTTTCGTCACGGCGGTGGGGATCACCCTCTTCGTTTCGGCCATGGGGGCGACCGGCACGACCGTGTTCTGGTATCTCTACATGTGGCTGGCCCGGGGCATCCGCCCGAGCTATTGATGCGATTTCGAATGTCGAATGTCGAATGTGGAGAGAGGTTCTGAGATTCAGCGTTGTGTGCGTGTTTCTCGCGCGCCTCTGAGCCGAACGCGCGAAGTCTGGAGCAGAGTCTGGCCGGCAGCATCCCGGATGTGATGGAACGCGATTGGTAGCCGTCCTTCCGAAATTTGTCTGACGCCTGAGAGCATGTGGGAATTTACGCTTGACACTCTCGCGAGGTCAGTGATAGTGTCCCCCGGTCTTCAACCAAAGTGCCCCCTGGTTCCCTTACCGGTTTCACGTTGATCTCCCGTCGTTCTCTCGTGGGGAGCGCTGTTGTCCGCGTAGCCAGGGGGTGAGCGGTCTCTTTCGGCGATCTGTCCCGGCGCGCAAGGAGGCAGTGATGGCCAAGCGATTCTACACGGTCCTCATCCTGCCGGACGCGACCTCACCGGCGCGAAAGTTCCACATCACCAAGCCCATCGTCACCGGGGTCTCTTCCGTCGTGGCGGTTTCCGTCCTCGCCTTCGGCTTCTTCCTGTACCAGTACGTGAACCTGAACGTCCGTATGCTGGAGCTGAAACAGCTCCGCCAGGAGGCGGGAGATCGTGAACTCCTGACGGCCAAGGTCGGCCAGCTCGAGGGGGAGTTGTTGCGGCTGCGCGACCTGGATCGCAAGCTGCGGGTGGTCGCCGGACTCGACCCGGGGGACGACCAGGGGAGGCTGGCGCAGGGTGGGGCCGAGACGCTGAGCCGCACCGCGCTCCTGGATGCGGTGCGGAAGGGGACCGGTCGCCTGGCGGAGTGGGTGAATCGCGACCTCGAAGTGTTGGGGCAGGAGATCACCTCCCGGGAGCGGAGCTTTCGCGAGCTGAAGACCCTGCTGGAGGAGAAGCGGTCGACCCTGGCCTCGACTCCGACCATCTGGCCGGTCAAGGGTCTGGTCACGGCCGGGTATGGCTACCGGCAATCGCCTTTCACGGGACAGCGGGAAATGCACGAGGGGCTGGATGTCGCCGCCCCCCATGGGAGTCCCATCCTGGCCACGGCCGACGGCGTCGTCTCCTTCTCGGGGCCCCTGGCCGCCTTCGGGAACGTGGTCTTCATCAACCACGGACACGGCTTCACGACCTTCTACGCGCACAACAGCAGCAACCGGGTGAAGGAAGGGCAGCAGGTCAAGCGTAGAGAGGTCATCGCCTACGTGGGAACCTCGGGCCGGACCACCGGGCCGCACGTCCATTACGAGGTCCAGGTGAACGGGACCACGGTGAACCCGTTGAAGTACATCGTGGATCCGTCGGGCGGGAAGTTCGCCAGCGAGGGGGAATCCGGCGGCCAGTCATAGGCATTCTGCGATCGGGATCTGTGCAAGAGCCCCGGGATCGTTCCCCGGGGCTTCTTTTTTTCGGCCGCTCGGTCTTCCCCGCACCCCCCGCCGCGTCCCCCGACAAGGGCCGGGAAGGGCCGCGGCTTCCTCCGGTGTGACGCCGGGAGTGCGGATTCGGGCCCGCTGGTGGGATTTCGGCTCCGGGAATTGGATTGCTGCCTCCCGGTTTGTCTGTTACCATACGCCGTCTGCATGTGGTCGGTTTGGAGGGATGGTTCGTCGCCGATGTTCAAACACCTGATCCAGAAGATCGTGGGCACCAAGAACGAGCGGGAGCTGACGCGCCTCCGCCCGAGGGTCCAGGCCATCAGTGCCCTCGAGCCCGAGATGCAGCGCCTGAGCGACGCGGACTTCCGGGCCAAAACGGCCGCCTTGCGGGAACGCGTGGCCCAGGCTGCCGGCGGCAACGGGGACATCCAGGCCGTCCTGGAGGAGATCCTCCCCGAGGCGTTCGCCGTCTGCCGTGAGGCCGCCCGGCGCGTTCTCAACATGCGCCACTTCGACGTCCAGCTCATCGGCGGTATGGTGCTGCACGAGGGGAAGATCGCCGAGATGGCCACGGGCGAGGGCAAGACCCTGGTGGCCACCCTGCCGGTGTACCTGAACGCCCTGACGGGCAAGGGCGTCCACCTCGTCACGGTCAACGACTACCTGGCCAAGCGGGACACCCAGTGGATGGGCCCCATCTATCACGCGCTGGGGCTCTCCGTGGGGGTCCTCCAGCACGAGGCCTCCTCCCTGTTCGATCCGACGGTGCGCGCGTCTGACATGCGGGTGGCGAACCTCCGTCCCTGCTCCCGCCAGGAGGCCTACCGGGCCGATGTCACCTACGGGACCAACAGCGAGTTCGGATTCGATTACCTCCGCGACAACATGAAATTCTCGGCCGCGGAGTTCGTCCAGCGCGAGATGCACTACGCCATCGTGGACGAGGTGGACAACATCCTGATCGACGAGGCCCGGACCCCGCTCATCATCTCCGGGCCCTCGGAGGAGTCCACCGACAAGTACTACACCATTGACCGGATCATCCCCCGCCTGAAGCGGGCGGCCACCATCACCAGCGGAAAGCTGCACGAGATCGAGGCCACCGCCACCGGCGACTACATCGTGGACGAGAAGGCGCGGACCGTGGCGCTGACCGAGACCGGCGTCCTCACGGTGGAGAAGCTGCTGGGGGTGAAGAACCTGTACGAGCCGGCCAACATCGACATCGTGCACCACGTCCAGCAGGCCCTGCGGGCCCACACCCTGTACAGGCGGGACGTGGACTACGTGGTGAAGGAGGGCGAGGTCATCATCGTGGACGAATTCACCGGCCGCCTGATGCCCGGACGCCGGTGGAGCGATGGGCTGCACCAGGCGGTGGAAGCCAGGGAGAAGGTCAAGATCGAGCGGGAGAACCAGACGCTGGCCTCCATCACGATCCAGAACTACTTCCGGATGTACGCCAAGCTGGCGGGCATGACCGGCACGGCCGACACCGAGGCGGCGGAGTTCGCCCAGATCTACAACCTGGACGTGGTGGTCGTTCCCACCAACCAACCGTTGGTCCGGCAGAACCACAACGACGTGGTCTACAAGACGCAGCGGGAGAAGCTGAACGCCGTCGTCGAAGAGATCGCGGAGCTGTACAAGATCGGTCGCCCCGTCTTGGTGGGCACCACCTCCATCGAGAAGTCCGAGGCGGTCTCCGCGCTGCTCAAGCGCCGCGGGATCCCCCACCAGATCTTGAACGCCAAACCGATGTACGCCGAGCATGAGGCGGAGGTGGTGGCCCAGGCCGGGCGCCTCAAGGCGATGACCATCTCGACCAACATGGCCGGCCGCGGGACGGACATCCTGCTGGGGGGCACCCCGAAGTTCATGGCGACCGACTTGGTGCGCCGGGGAGAGGTGAGCCGGGACGGCCTGGACCCGGCCGAGTACGAGAGGGTCCTGGCCGAGGTGCGGGACATGCAGCGCTACGGCTTGCTGGAGACCGACGACCCGGAGAGCTACGCCGCGGCGCTGGCGCGCGTGCGCAAGCAAACCGAGGCCGAGCACCAGAACGTGGTCGAGCTGGGGGGTCTCCACATCCTGGCGACTGAGCGGCACGAGGCGCGGCGCATTGATAACCAGCTTCGCGGACGCGCCGGCCGGCAGGGCGATCCGGGATCGTCCCGGTTCTACCTGTCGCTGGAGGACGACCTCCTGCGCCTCTTCGCCCAGGAGCGCATCGCCAAGATCATGGACAAGCTGGGCATGGAGGAGGGGGAGCCCATCGAGCACCCCTGGGTGACCCGCGCCATCGAGACGGCCCAGAAGCGGGTGGAGGCCCACAACTTCGAGATCCGCAAGCACCTCCTCGAGTACGACGATGTGATGAACACCCAGCGCAAGATCATCTACGGCGAGCGCCGGCAACTCCTGGAGGGAGAGGACATCCGGGAGGTCGTCGAGGGGATGCTGGAGGAGGTCCTGGACGGGATCCTGGACCTGTACACCAACGAGGAGACCTATCCGGAGGAGTGGGACATGGTCGGCCTGGCGGAGGCGGTCAAGCGCCAGTTCGACCTTCAAGTTTCCTGGACCACGGAGGAGATCGAGGGCCTCACGCGCGTCCTCCTCAAGGACGACCTGCTCCAGAAGACCCAGGGCGCCTACCGGGCCAAGGAGGCGCAGGTCAGCACCGACATGATGCGCTACCTCGAGCGCATGATCCTGCTCCAGGTGGTGGACTCGCAGTGGAAGGACCACCTGCTGGCCATGGATCACCTGAAGGAGGGGATCGGCCTGCGGGGGTACGGCCAGAAGGATCCGCTCATTGAGTACAAGCGCGAGGGCTTCGAGATGTTCGAGGCCATGGAGGCCCGGATCGCCAAGGACGCCCTCGAGTACCTGATGAAGGTCCAGGTGGCCGTGGAGCCCGAACGGATCGCCCAGGCCGCCGACCTGTCGGGACTGCCCCTGACGCCGCTCCGGACTCCTTCGGAGCGGCGTCGCGAGCGCGAGGCCACCCCCAGCCGGAGCCTGCGGCTGGCCGCCGCGCCTGCTGTCGCAGCACCCCGGGCCAAGGTCGGCCGGAACGAGCCCTGCCCCTGCGGCAGCGGCAAGAAGTACAAGAAGTGCTGTGGCCAGTGACGGGTGCAGCGCGAGGAGCGGGAGCTGAACGTCCCGCGACTGTTCGCGGTTGAGCGGGGGAGACGGGTGATCCAGGGTCTCACCGCACCTACATCGCCGCCATCGGAATCGCCTGCGGGGGGAACGGATCGTTCCCCCCGTTTCATTTTTGCCGGGGACGCATCCCCGGTTCTCCGGGTTCCTTGGGCCAGCCCGACACTGCACGCTGTCATCGTCTTCGCCATCGCCTTCCTGATTCGCCTCCTGTTCCTCCGCGAGATGGCCCCCCATCCACTGCTGGACATCAACCTGGTCCGCGGCACGGACATGGAGCACTACATCCAGTGGGGCCGGCGGATTGCCGAGGGCGACTGGCTGGGGCGCGGCGAGGGGGCCTTCTATCAGGCGCCGGGCTTCCCCTACTTCCTGGGCCTGATGTTCTCCGTCTTCGGCCCAACGGTGCTGCCGGTTATGGTGGCGCAGACGGTGCTGGGTAGCCTCTCGGCCGTCCTGGTGTACTGGATCGGGCGCCTGCTGTTCACCCCTGCGGTCGGCCTCGTGGCGGGGCTGATGGCCGGGGCCTACAGCCTCCTGGTCTTCTTCGGCGTCATCCTGCACAGCACCACGCTGGAAGTCTTCCTCACCTGCCTGGCGCTCCTCACCCTGGTGCAGGCGTCCCGGCGCGGGGGCGGCTGGTGGCTCTGGGCGGGAGGCACGATGGCCCTGGCCGCGCTGGTCCGGCCGAACTTCTTGGTCGTCCCGCCCTTCGTCATCGCCGCCATCCTCCTCCGGGGACGGGGGCAGCCGGCCAGGTCCCTGGTCAAGGCCGCGGGCCTGTTCCTGGCGGGATTCGTCCTGGTCATCGCCCCCGTGACGGTCCGGAACCTCGTCATCGGGAAGGCCTTCGTGATCCTCAGCTCGAGCGGCCCAGAGACGTTCCGCATCGCCAACAGCTACGACTCCCCGCCGCTGAACTTCCGGTATCCCACGCTGCCCCAGATGCCGCTCACCTCGTGGGTGTTCTGGCGGCACCAGATCGTGAAGGGGATCCTGTTCTGGTGGGGGTTCGAGGTGCCGCAGAACGTCAACTACTATCTGTTCCGGACCATGTCGCGGGTCCTGCAGTGGCCGCTCGTCGCCTATTGGGTTATGGTCCCCCTGGCGGCGGCGGGCCTCGTGGCGGCACGCGATCGCTGGCGCGAGATGCTCCCCGTCCTGCTCTTTGGCCTGGGCTACTATCTCTCCGTAGTGGCGTTCCACATCGTCGGACGCTTCCGGCTGCCGCTGGTTCCGCTGCTGCTGCCCTTCGCGGCCTACGCCGTGGCGCTCGCCTGGAGGGTGGCACGGGACCGTCAATGGGTGCGAATGGCGCCCGGGGTCATGGGCGTTCTCACGCTGATGCTGCTGGTCCGGCCCTGGGGCTTTCCGCTGATCTATCCCGTGGATCACGCGAACTACGGATATATCCTGGCCAACCGGGGGGACCTGGCGGACGCCCTGCGCGAGCTGGATTTCGCGGTGAGTGGCCTGCCCGAGCATCCCAACTTCAACTATGACATGGGCAGGATGCTGCTCCTCCTGAATCGACCCGCGGAGGCCCTGACGCGGTTCGAGCGGGAGATGCAGATCTCCCCGCGGAATCCGGAGGTGTTCCGTCGTGCGGGGCTCGTGGCGGCCCGGCGCGTTGGCGATCCGGCGCGGGCCGTCCGGTACCTGGAGCAGTATCTGGTCCTGGCGCCGGACGGGCCCGGGGCCGAGGAGGTCCGCGGGGAACTGGCGGCGATTCGCCGGGGGCGAGGAGCGGATCGCTAACCCGGAGTATTCACGAATGCCCACAGACACCCTCACCGGGTACCCCCTGGGTGCCCTCTCCCATCGAGGGAGAGGGACAGGGTGAGGGGGCAGCCCAGAGGCACGAAGCGAGTTCACGAATAGTTCGCGCCAAGGGGAGAGATCACATGGCCGAGGCGACGCGAGGAGGAGGCATGTTGACGGTTGCGGGCATTCAACTGGCGTGCGGGGCGGACCGGGAGGAGAATTTCGGCAGGGCCCTGGATCTCGCGCGGATCGCGGTCGAGCGGGGGGCCAGGATCGTCTGTTTCGCCGAGTGCTTCGCCTGGCCCTGGTTCCCGCGCAAGGCGGTGGAGGAGAACCGCAAGCTGGCAGAACCCATCCCCGGTCCCCTGACGCGTTCCTTGCAACTCCTGGCCGAGCAGACGCAGGCGGTCCTCATCGCGCCCGTCTTCGAGTCAGGGGACGACGCCGCCCAGTACAACACCAGCGTGGTGATCGACGCGGACGGCGCCATCCTCGGCGTCTACCGGAAGAATCACATCCCCGATCTTCCCAACTACCAGGAGCGGTTCTATTTCCGGCCGGGGAACCTGGGTTTCCCGGTCTTCCGGACGCGCTACGCGACCATCGGCGTGCAGACCTGCTGGGACAACTTCTTCCCGGAGGGGGCGCGGGCGCTTGCGCTGAAGGGCGCCCAGATCATCTTCTGCCCGACGGCCTGCTCGACCATGAGCGGTGGCCCCAAGTGGGAGCGGGCCATCATCGGCCACGCGGTCTACAATTCCCTCTATGTGGTTCGCGTGAACCGGGTCGGCACCGAGGGGTCCATGACCTTTTACGGGAAGAGTTTCTGCGTGGATCCCAACGGGGACTTCGTCACCGAGCCGACGGGGGCCGACGAGGGGGTGGTGCTGGCCGACCTGGACCTGGACCGGATCAAGCTCGTCCGGGACGACTGGACCTTCTTCCCCGACCGGCGGCCGGGAATCTATAAAGACTTGGTGTAAGACCTCCCGCTATCATCTGCCTAATGGCCAACCGCAAGCGCGGCAAGTGGGGCAAGGGTCATCCGCAAGCCTTGGTCAGGCCGCGGCCGTTTGGACAGCGAACGGCAGCTTGCTGAGGGTCAGTTCCTTCAGTGCCACCTTCTGGCTGGCGTTGTCGATGTCGATGCCCACCAGCTTGCCATCTTCATCGTAATCTAGGACGATCCCCTCGGAAATCTCGCGGCTCTCCTTACTGGGTTTCTCCGACAGGTCAATGTAGAGGGAGTCGGTGTCCGGATAGTAGCTGAGCTTCATGGCTTGAATCCTCGGTCAGGGGAAGCGTTGTGAATCGTGATCTTGTCCTCTAACGTGACCACCCTCAGCACGCGGCCCTCAAGCTCTTCTTGACTCTTGCATAGCTAATGGAATGCCACTCCACCACTTGCCTCCTCACCCTCCTCTCCACCGCGACGGGGGAGAGGATTGAGGTGAGGGGGGCAGACGCGGCTGCTCAGTTAGCGCCCTTGTGCTTGAGCAGGGCTGGCTAGCTCTACCGCTTCCCGAATGGCTTCCTTCGTAATGCTATCGTTCCATTCCTCGACGATAGTTTCCCAGGCCATGCCGCTTGCCACCTGCTCAAGGACATCCGAGACTAGAACCCTGGTGCCGCGAAATACCGGCTTGCCGTGACAGATCTTTGGATCGCTCACGATATGCCGGCCCATCACTTGCGCCCTCTGCACTTGTCTGCTCATCCTCATGCTCCACCGTGTGCGTCGCCCTGGATCATAACCTGAACCTGCCCTCCTTGCCGCTCCCGACGCGTGGAGGGCTGCGGCCGCTTCTCGGGCATCGCCCGAAACGCAACTGCCGTTTTTCATTCATGGTCGACTTGTTTGTGTCCGGCTAACGGATTGGCGCTCACCCGCGGCGCCGCTTCACGACCGTTCAAACCAGCACAGTCCTGCTGCGGCGCCGACGGGTGCAGCGCCTGTTAGGCCGGGCTCCGGTTCCCCGGCGCATCCCGCCCTTCTGCTCAATGACTGCCGCGATCAACGGTTTTACATAGCTCGAAATACTCCCTCAGCGGGACAAGCCGCCTGCCGTCCCCGAGCAGAGCGAGTCGGATTTGCAGCACCCGCTCGCGCATCCACCCGAACTCCTTCACTAGTTCACTGGTCGGTCGATTGTCGAACGAAGGATCGGAAACCTTGTACTCTCCATTGCCGAAAGACACCGGTCTGGTGAACGGATCGGCGAACAGGTACGCCTTGTCCGCAAGGTCTTCGCCGTATTCCCACACCACGCGGTGCAAGTACGACGGCCCCATCACGAAGATCGCATCTGCCTCCGCACACAAGTCCCGGGAGAGCTTCAACGGCCGGTGTGCGCTCGCGTCAATACCCCACTCTCGGAGCATCCGTTCCGCTCGATCATTGATACGCTCTCCCGCCTCCAACCCAGCCGAGAGCGCCGGAGCCTTGTTGCACAGATGTCGATAGAGGTAGCGGGCCAGAACAGAGCGGCAGCAGTTCGCGTGGCAGACGAACAGAGGACAGCCATGACCCGTTCTCATGATTCGTACCGCACGGCCTAGCTAGAAGTAGACAGACCTGTCTATTTCCTTTAGGGCTGCAGGGTGCTGCAGCCTATTTGGCTGCGCCTGGCCATCGGTTCTGAGGGTATCCCCTTGACGGCAAAGGCCCCGGCCTTGCGGGAGGGGCATTGGACCTCGCCGGGTTAGGCTGCGAGGCCTTGCAGTCTATTTCTGCCAAGGGTGAGGAGGCACTGACCGGTGGGTCAAGCGTGCTCGGGACACCAGCGTGAGCCCGGTCTTCGTTGTGGTGGCGGCAGGTGGTAAGGCGGACGCAGTCGGAGGTTTTAGACTTCGGCTGCCCGAGAGGCGGGCCTCCCCTCCGATTGTCCTCCCCGTGCTTCACGCCGGGAATCCTACGCTGAAGGCACCGGGCGAATCAAGGGCAATCTGCCGGGCGGTCCGGCATGGCGGCTTGTCGGTCCCCGGTGGCGGGCAGAGCAAAGAAAAACGGGGACACCGCTCACGCGGCGCCCCCGTTCTGCCTTCTGCTTACTGCCTTCTGCCGTCTACCGCGGGAACACCTCCCTGATCTCGCTGTTGGCCTTCTGCCCGGCATCCACCAGCCAGGTCACCTCGTTGCCGCAGGCCATGAACCGCATGCCCTTCTGGATCCACTGCTTCGCGCCCGCCACGTCAAAGGTGTGAACGCCGCACGGCACGTTGACCCGCCGACAGGTCTCCAGCGCCCGCTCGATGTACTTCACGACCTCGGGGGCCGATGGATCACCGGGGAGGCCCAGGGTCTGGGAAAGGTCGTTGGGCCCGATGAAGGCGGCGTCTACACCTGGCACGGAGATCAACTGGTCCAAGTTCTCGACGGCCTTGGCCGACTCGATCTGGAGGACGATCATGGTCTCCTGGTTGAGCCGGGCCGTCAGCTCTGCGCCCTTGTAGCGCCCCCAGGAAGTGTGGACGTTTCGCGTGGCCATCCCCCGCTGGCCCAGGGGGTGATACTTGGTGGCGTGGATGATGGCCTCGACCTCGGCCTTGGTTTCCGTCTGCGGACACAGCAGCCCGGTGGCGCCGAGGTCCAGGGTCTGGTACAGGCGCTGGGGCTCGTGGATGCTGGGCACCCGCACGATCGTCGGCAGATTCACGCCTCGCGCGGCGATGCAGAAGTCCGCCAGGCTCTCCGGGGAGAAGCTGCCGTGCTCGCAGTCCACGAAGACGTAATCCCAGCCGGCGTTCTTCATCATCACGGCCACCGCCGGCAGCCGGAGGTGCGAGATCATGGTCCCGCAGACGACGCCGCCGGCCTTCAGGGTTTTCTTCAGGGGATTCTCCAGGATCATGGCATCCTCCATCTGAGAGTCGAGAGCCGAGTGCCGAGAGCCGCGAGCCGACTTGCCTCGTGCCGCCCCCGCTCCGGACCGCGCAGCGGGGCGGAGGGAGCGGAGCGGGGGGGCCGAGCGCCGAGAATTGAGAGCCGAGAGCCGAGAGCCGAGAATGACAAGAAAACCGGGTCCGGCATCACGTTTCACGTTTTACGTTTCACGGTTGAGGGTAGCGCATCGAAGCCGGAAGGCAAGAAAAAAGGGCCAGAGGTCTGCTCCTCTGACCCTTGCGGTTCGCTTCCTCCGCCGGCTGGGTGGTCACCCGCCCATGATGATGGGATGCAGCTCGACGAACTGCCCGTCCTTGGGCTTGTAGCTCAGGTATTCGCGCTCGCCGTTCACGGCGGCGATGCCGAACTCGACCTCGGGCAGCTCCGCCAGCCGGATCAGGTCCAAGATGGTGGCGTCCTCCGGGCCCTCTACCTCCACCACATCCGAGGGGAGCCGGTAGTAGCGCAGGAAGCTCCGGGGGATCTTCAGCACGACGGTCTTGCGGTTCACGCGAAGACCACCTCTTTCTGCTCGGAAAGATCCAGGGCCGAGAGCGTCTCCGCCGTCGGCAGGCCGTCGGGCGTCCAGCCCCGGATCTGGTAGTACTCGTCCATCATCTTCCGGAACGCCTCGGGCGGGATGTTGGGCATCTCCTTGCCCCGCTTCTCCTGGGTGAGGATCCGGTGGGGAAGCTGGTCGTCCTCCCGCCTCACGCCCAGGCGGGTGCTGTAGAGCCGCTTCAGGGTGAAGATCCGGTCGCCGGCCTTCATCAGGTCTTCCCACGTCCACTTCCAGCCGGTGAGAGTGTTCAGGGCTTCGGTGAGCGGCGTGGGGCTGAAGGCCCGCGCGTAGAACTTGCACATCCCCAGCCCGTTGTAGATCGCCATGAGGTTGTGCATGCGGGCGGCCAGGAGGGCCTTGCCGTCGGTGATGCGCGGGTTCAACTTGGCGTTGTAGCCGAACTCGGGCATGGGCACGCCGGTCTCGACGATGAAGGGCAGCCCCTCCAGGTGGCAGGCGCCTCGCGCCCCCGTGGCGTAGTTGATCCCCATGGACCAGAAGGCCCGCGGGTCGTGCATGGGAAATTCCAGGCCCTTGACCGTGACCGTGAGCTTCTCGGCGTCCCCCCCGATCTTCCGCGCGGCGGCCAGGGAACCGTCCGCCAGCAGGTTACCCAGGTGCTTCCGGAACGCGACCTGCTCCACCATGGCCAGGATGGCCTCGCTGTCTCCCCAGGCGAGCTTTACCCCGCCCGTGTCCCGCTCGGAGATCAGGCCGCGCTCGAATGCCTCGATGGCGAAAGCGATGCTGTTGCCCGCGGAGATGGTGTCCAGGCCGTAGCGGTTGCACAGCTCGTTGGCCCGGATGACCGAGGGCAGGTCGTCGTTCAGCAGCATGGCGCCGAAGGAGCCCAGCGTCTCGTACTCGGGGTTGTGGCCCACGTTCTCCCGGACGCCGTTTCCGTCCTCGATGGTGACGTGCTGCCAGCAGTGGATGGGGCAACCGGAGCAGGAGCTGGACTTCACCGCGTACCGTTCGTGGATCGTCTTGCCGCTGATCCGGGCGGCGCCCTCGCGCCAGTGGCCCTCCTGGAAATTCTTGATGGGCAGACCGCCGCGCTCCTCGTGCGTCTCGATGCTCCCCGAGGTCCCGTACACGGTGAACATCCCGAACATGGCCGGGACCTCGTTGGTCTTCCGCAGGGCCCAGCCCATCAGGCCGGCCGGGTTATAGACCGGGACGCCGCGGGTGCCCCGGACCACGACGGCCTTGAGTTTCTTCGCGCCCATCACCGCGCCCATCCCCGTGCGCCCCGCGGCGCGGGCGTGGCGGCCCTCGACCATCACGGCCGCGATCCGGACGAGGTTCTCGCCGGCCTGGCCGATGGCGGCCACCTTGGCCTTGGGATCGGTCTCCTCCAGCAAAAGGTCGCACGCCTCGTAGGTGTCCTTCCCCCAGAGCCTCTCGGCGGGACGGACCTCGATGTGATCATCGTTGATCCACAGGTACACCGGGCTGGAAGCCGCGCCCAGGATCACCAGACCGTCGTAACCCGTGCAGCGGAACTCGGCCCCCCAGGTCCCCCCCACGGTGGCCTCGCCCCAGATGCCGGTGAGCGGGGAGCGCGAGACGAAGGAGGTGCGGGTCCCGCCCGGTATCGTAGTCCCGGTGAAAAAGCCGGGGACGATCACCAGCGGATTCCTTGGGTGGAACGGGTCCACCGTCGAGTCGCCGAGATCCATGAGCAGCCGGGCGCCCAGGCCGCTTCCCATGAGGTACTTCTTGTACAGCTCATCCGGCAGCGTCCGCGTCTGTACCGTCCGCGTGGTCAGATCCACCAGGAGGATCCTGCCGGTGTAGCCTTTCCCTCGTCCCTTTCCTGCCATTGCTGCTCCTTTCGCGGTCACCGTTTGTATACTGGAGAATGACGACCAATATGATGCCGTATCAGAAATCCCGGCGCAAGCGAAAACACGTCGACCCCGACGGCTGGATGCGATCTCTCCCCCAAGCGGGGAGAGGCACGGGTGAGGGGGGATCGGAGGGGCACGCCGAGGTACACTCCGGCCATGCGCGTACGCACTGGCTGATGCGGCAGCAGACGCCGTTAGAAAACGGGAGCGGGGTCACCTCTTTCTTGACTTCCCACCCGCGATTCCATAGAGTCCCCGCAGCAGGAGGGAAGCGGAATGGTGATGGATGCGCCTATGAACGAAACCACGTTAATGGCACTCTTGAATGAGGATATCGAGGCATGACCCCCAAGATCCCCGTTGACCACGACAAGATCGCCCAGTTTTGTCGCCGCCACCATATCCGCAGGCTGGCCTTCTTTGGGTCCGTGCTCCGCGATGACTTTCAGCCCGGTAGCGATGTGGACGTCTTGGTGGAGTTTGCACCGGGACAGGTCGTGGGTCTGCGTTTCATTCAGATCCAGGAAGAGCTCTCCCAGCTCTTGGGGGGGCACAAGGTGGACCTCGTGACCCCCAAGTTTCTGAACCGGCGCATCCGAGATCGAGTGCTGGCTGGAGCTCTGGTGCAGTATGCCGAAGGATGATCTTGTGTATCTGGGTCACATGCTTGAGATGGCCCGGAAGGCCGTCGCGAAAACGCATGGGACCCAGCGCGGCGAGTTCGACCAGGACGAGAATCTTCGGCTCGCCCTTGCTCATTTGATCCAGATTATCGGAGAAGCAGCCCGGCATGTTTCAACTGAGCTGCAGCAGAAACATCCGGAGATTCCCTGGTCGGCAATTATTGGTATGCGCCACAAGGTTGTGCACGATTATCTGGAAGTGGATGAGGACATCGTCTGGGATGTGGTTACGGCAGACCTCCCATCCATTGTGGCTGCGCTGGAGCGGATCGTCCCACCGGAGGTTACATCGGGAGACTCTCTGCCGCAGGCTGCAGAGCCACAGGGGGAGAGCTGATATGGCCCGTCCCTCCGATCGAGCGATCATGCAACTGTTGGCTCTGCGGGGGGAGCACCGGCGCGAATGTGGAAGGCCGGAACCGGACACCTTCTTGCGGCATCGCGTTGAAGATGCAGCGGCGGGAGGCGGCATCGGCGTTCGTGGAGTGGCAGCGCAAAGCCACTAAAGCCGGGTCCCCCAAACGTCCCCCAAAACTCTTCGCATTCAACGGACCGTATGGCGCCTCACCACTCGATTCTTGCGCTGCCACCTGACTTTCTACCTTTGATATCGCAATGGCCAGTGGATTTGCCGCAGGACGGACACTTCCGACTACCACCGTGAATACGCGTGCCACTCACTATGAACACCTTGCCGCAATGAGGGCATTTGAACGCCGCATTGTTGCCTTCCCAATCTTCGTCGTGTCCAAGGTTGTTCGGGTCGAGGTGCCTACTTGGCATCGGGTTCAACCTCTTTCTTCGGCATACGGTTGCCGAACCACCTCCACGTTATCACCAGAACAACGGAGAAAACGGAGAACATGGTGATGTCAAGGAGCCACCTTATGGTCTTCTGACTTCGCACGCGCTGCGACGTCTTAGCGATTGCCTCTCTGTCGAAAGCGTCAGCCTGCGCCTTTTGCTCCTGCGTCAAATATGCCCTATACGATCGATCCAACTTCATGTACTCAAAGATCCACGTCTCACTTTTCACTATGCGTGCCGTTAGTTCGGCGCGTTGCCAACCAAGGGTGACAACGATCACCAATGTCGCAACCCAGAGAACTGCTAGCTGCCCTGGATGCCAGTCCTGAATCGCCATTGATCTCTGCTCCCCCCTGCGGGCAGGTGATCGTTCAGATTCCGTGATAGAACATGAACCGCACTGGCCCGATTAGCAATGCTCGCATGGGCCTAACTAATGACCCCATCGAGGCAGCGAAGAAAGGCTGCGTGTAGGTCCTGTCTTGCTTGAGGCATTGTAGGAATGGTGCCTCCGCCGAGTCAAGGCGATTCTCCTTATAAGATGACAATGCTTGTGGCGGGGCTACGCCCGCGGGGTTCATTTGGAGGGGTGAGCGAAGGCGAGGCGGACTCCTGGTGTTTGATGGAAGCTTGTGTCGGGTACTCGCTGTAGACTCACTGATGTCTCGGATAGGTTCGTGGGGGGATGAACTGTGGCTCCCTGGAAGGCACGCAGCGTGACCGGAGGGACGCGGCCGGAGTGGGCTTGGAAGATCCTGCCGGTGGTGGCCGTCCTGGCGGCCTTTATTCTCATTCAGTCCGGGAGGGTGCTTGCGACTCCCACCGAGGAACCCGAACTTCCCGCGGAGACGCCGGACGAGTTCTTCGCCGCCGGGTTCCGCAAGCACATGGCCGGCGAGCTGGACGAGGCCATTGCCCTCTACCGCGAATCCATCGCACGCCAACCCACCGCCCCCGGTCACACGTATCTGGGCTGGGCCTATGCCCACCAGGGGCGGTTGGATGATGCCATCGCCGAATGTGAGAAGGCCATCAAGATTAACCCGGACTACGCCAATCCCTGGAACGACATCGGCAGCTACCTGATGGCCAAGGGCGAGTTGAATCGGGCCATCCCCTACCTCAGGCGGGCCATGGAGGCCAAGCGGTACTGCTGCCCCCATTTCCCTCATCTCAACCTGGGCCGCCTGTACGCCGTCCAGCGGAGATTCCGGGACGCCAAGAGGGAGTTCGAACGGGTACTCGAACTGGTGCCAGGGTATCTGCCGGCCATCCTCTCCTTGAAGATTTTAGAAGCCCTCATGGCGCAGGAGGCCGAGCAGAGCATCTAAAGAGGAACAGGGCCGCGACCGGAAGCGCCTGGTACCCCGCGGTAACTGGCTCGTGTGGATTTGTCCGGGAGCGGCTGGTGTGGTGAGAAACCTCGTATTCCGGGGTGCTGGAGAGGCCGGTGAACGGAGAGATGGGGGCGATGTGCGCGGGTGAATCGGGCTTGTGCGGGCCTCGGGTGCCTCCTTCTATCGCCGCTCCTCAAGGCGTGGGAGCCTTGTGGGCGGTCTTCCTGTACCGTCTGCCCCGTTCCGCAGAAGGGCTGCCCGGCGATCCAACCCTTCTCGAACAGCTTCGCACGCTCCCATACGAGGGGACAGCCTTTCTCCGAACGATCGGCACGCGAGGCGACATCCTCTGCTGGAAAGAAGACGGCCTGCGCCCGCGGGACCTGGAAGGGCTCGTTGAGCGCGTCGCCAACATACCGGCCTTCGCGCGCTCCTGTGCCGACCTCCGGCTGATCCATGCCCGCGCCCTCCAGCAGGCCGCAGCCCGCTTCGGTCCCCGCTTCCAGCAGCGGTTAAACGCATTCACCGCGTCTGGAGCGGCGTGGCGCCTCGGGGCCGCGTTTCTCAGCTTGCCGTGGCCCCTCGCACAGCGACCATGGCAATTCCTCAGCCGGGAACTCTTGTGTCTGGACTGGTGGGGGAAACAGACGGCCATCATCGCCAAGCGCGAACGGGCCCACTCAGGGGCTCGGCTTGGGTGGGAAAGACGCCTCCTTCGCGCGCTTGAAGATGTGGGTGGCGCGGCGCAAGAGTACCCGCTGCTCGCCACCGCCCGCCCCCTGACCATGATCCAAGCGCTCCATGCCACCGCAGAACAGTTCGCCACGGACCTCGACGTTCCCAGCCGGCTGCGCGCCTGACCTCCGGACGAGAAATCCCTGGGTCGAACACACGCTGTGCGCACCTCACGGAAGGATGCGCCGGTACAGGACGTGGCGGCGGTTCTTGGTCAAGGGGCGCACCTGGGCCGGCCACCGGCCCTGGTCCACGGCCTTGGCCCAGGCGTCGCTGGTCAGCACCTCGGGGCTCTCGAGTTCGTAGAGGGCGTTGTACGTCGGCACGTTCTCGACCAGGATGGTCTTGCGCTGGCCCCCGATGATCATGGTCAGTTCCTGGGTCTTGAAGCGCGCGACGGAGAGGATGCCCGGCACCCTCAGCAGCAGGGGAACGTGCTCCGTATCATACACCTCGTTGAAGATCGCCTCCTTCCCGGGCTCCACGTCCATGGCGGCCGAAAACATCTTCTCCGAGTCACTCGCACAAAACCCCGCCTCCTTCAGGGCGGGTTCGCACGATTATTCGAGCGCGAACAGAGGAATATTCCGTGCGCAATACGGACAAGCCGATTCGTCCCAATCCCGCAGCGGATAGGTGACTGCCGCGACGAGCGGCATCGTTACCGTTGCGAGCCGGAACATTTCCGGATCGCTCGCTCGGTTCAAAACGACTGCGGCACCGACAAAATTGCACTCCTCGCCGTATTCGCGTACGGATTCATTGCATGCGGCAATCGCCTTCCGAAGCGAGCCGCCTGTCGTAAATACGTCATCCACAAGCAGGATGCGCTTGCCTCCCTTAAGCTGGAAGCCGCGCCCGAGACGAAATTTGCCCTCGGCGTCGCGATTCAGATACATCGCCTCAATCTTCGGTGAGTCAATTGCGTACTGGAGTGCCGTCACGACGGAAAGGGCACCGACCGGCGGCCCGATGATAACATCAATCTGATCGAGCAACTCATTCTCCCGCAAAAGCTTGTACAGCTCGAAGCCGACTGCCTTGGAAGTCCCGACAAAACGCAGCCCCAGAGACACTTGAATAAAGACGTTGGTATGCTTGTGGGATGCAAGCAGAAAGTGCCCTTCGCAGTTCTCTTCGATTTCCTCGTGTAATGCGGCATCAAACCTCAAATCCGGCTGCACGGGAACCGGCTTCAGTTTGAATCCGACTGGAATCCGGTTCGCATAAGCTACGGCACCATCCTCCTCCAAGCGCCGCAATAACGTATTCGCCTGAATGCCATTTTGGTATTCCATCATGGATGACACCTCCTTTCTGTGGGCGTGTTCTATTTCGTAACACGCATCTTCTCCGAGTCACCCGCACTGAAACGGCCTGCCACACTTCGGCAATAAAGAAGGGGGTCAGGCCTTTATCACTTTGTATCTCCCTCCGACCAAGCAGCCCATCCCGAGATCAGGCGAGCCCCGAGGATTCTCCCGGACGCCTCTTGTCCAATCACCCCATCCGCCTGAGAGGTACCCGTCACCGAATTTCCCCTTCAAGGGACGAGCCGGCGGTAGAGGACGTGCCGGCGGTTCTTGGTGAAGGGGCGCACCTGGCCCGGCCACCGGCCCTGGTCCACGGCCTTGGCCCAGGCGTCGCTGGTCAGCACCTCGGGGCTCTCGAGTTCGTAGAGGGCGTTGTACGTCGGCTCGTTCTCGACCAGGATGGTCTTGCGCTGGCCCCCGATGATCATGGTGAGTTCCTGGGTCTGGAAGCGCGCGACGGAGAGGATGCCCGGCACCCTCAGCAGCAGGGGAACGTGCTCCGTGTCGTACACCTCGTTGAAGATCGCCTCCTTCCCGGGTTCCACGTCCATGGCGGCCGAAAACAGATACGTCGTCTGGAATGGCATGCGATCCTCCGTCTGTGGGTGACTTCGGTTACGGCATGACAGCGGATAGGACGCGTTCGCGTTCGGATCGAACGGGAGCCGGTTTTCTCCGAACGCCCGTGCGGATTACGAATCGGTCCGCCGGAATTCGAAATCCAGGCGGGGTTGGCCCGGAATTTCCCGGGGCGCCACGACGAGCCGCAGGCTCTTGTAGCCGGCGGCGGGGCGTGGAAAGTAGACGAAGCCCTTGATCTCCGCCCCCGCGAGGAGGGGACCCTCGGGCAGCGCCTGCGGGATGACGTCCCGAGTATCGTCGCCCGAGCCGCCCAGGGAAATCCCCAGCCCGACGCCGAACACGGTGGAGCCGGCCGTGGAACCCGAGACCCCCACGGACGGTGACACGCCCACGCCCGAGGCCCGACCCCCCAGGAGCGTGACCACCTCGCTCGGTGCCAGGGGAACGTACTGGCGGTTGGCGTCATCCAACAGCAGGAAGTCGGTTCGCTGGATTGTCAGCGGGGCGCTGCCCGCGTTCTTGAGCTGGACGAGGAAGGGGAGGACGTGCTCCGGGAGGCTGCGGGGGCGGCCGTGCCAGGCCTCGGCCTCTACGGAGATCCGCAGGCCCGGCGCCTCTTGCACGATGGCGCCGGTCCCGACGGAGGTCGCCGGGCGAAGGGTCGGCCCGGCGCAGCCGCTGACCGCCGCGAGTGCTCCCAGGAGTCCGAGGCTCAACAGGGCGGACAGGACGCACCGGCCGCGCCCTTTTCCCTTGACACGCCGCAGCGGCGCGAGTAGGTTCATCGCCGCGGTGAGTGTGGGCTGCCCTGCTACGTCGGGGCCCAAGGTTACGCAGACGGCGTGACCTTTTTTATTTCCCCGGGGCACATGCATGGCCGAGATCGTTCCCTTCCGGGCCCTGCGCTACAACCCGCAGTTCGTGCCCGATTTGAAGCTCGTGGTCGCGCCCCCCTACGACGTCATCTCCCCGGAGGCGCAGGAGCGCTATCACGCCCGGCATCCCCACAACGTGGTCCGGTTGATCCTGGCGAGAGAGGGCGGCCAGGGCGCCCCTGGGCAGGATCGATACGAACGGGCCGCCTGGACCTTCGCCGCCTGGCAGGCCGAAGGAATCCTCGCCCGCGACCCAGAACCCGGGATCTACGTCGCCGAGCAGGAATTCTCGATGGGCGAGGGCCATCGCATCCGGCGGCGGGGCTTCATGTCCCTGGTCCGCCTGGCAAGCTACGACGAGAAGATCGTCTTCCCCCACGAACATACCTTCGCCAAGTACCGGGAGGACCGGTTGCGCTTGATGCGCGCCTGCCCGGCCAACCTGGATCCCGTCTTCGGCTTCTACCCGGGCCAGGACGGGCCGATCCGCGCCGTTCTCGACCGGTGCACGGAGGCGGATCCCCAGGGGCAAGTCACGGACGAGGACGGCATCCGCCACCGGCTGTGGATCCTGCGGGATTCGGCCGAGGTGACGAGCCTGGCCCGCGCCTTCCGGGATCGGCCGGTGATCATCGCGGATGGCCATCACCGGTACGAGACCGCCTTGAATTTCCGGGACGAGCGCCGGGCGCGGGACACCGCGCCGCCCGAGGTGCAGCAGTGCCGCCTCGACAACTTCGTCCTCATGTACCTGGTGAGTGCCGGGGATCCGGGCCTCGTCATCCTGCCGACCCACCGGGTGATCCGGCAGCGTCCGCTGCTGGCGAGGGAGGCCTTGCGCCAGGCCCTGGAACGCTTTTTCCGAATCGAGGCGTTCCCGCTGGATCCCGGCAATCCGGTGATGTCGCTCCGGATCGCCCTGGCGGACCTGCACCGGCGTCGCCGGGACGCCGTGGCCTTCGGCCTCTACGCGGGCGGGCGAGAGGTGCTCGAGCTGGAGTTGGCGGACGAGGCTGTGATTCACAGCCTCGTAGCGGCCGGGCACTCGCCGGAGTACGCGCGAATGGACGTCGCGATCCTGCATCGGGTGGTGATCGAGCAGATCCTGGGCATCCAGCCCACGGGCCAGGCGGATGACAGTATCCACTACACCCGGGACGAGGCGGCCGCCCTGGAGGCGGTGGCCTCGGGCGAGGCCCACCTGGCGCTGTTCCAGAATCCCCCGCGCGTGGAGCAGGTGCAGGCCGTGGCTCTCGCCGGCGAGCGGATGCCGCAGAAGTCCACCTTCTTCTACCCCAAGGTCCTCAGTGGGCTGGTCATCAATCCCCTGGACCCGACCGAGTTGGCGCCCACCTCGACGTAAGCCCAGATCGCCCGGATTCAGTCTTGAGACGTGCGATGGCCGGCGGTCCCCAGTTCGCTGGGATCGCGACGGGCGCGGTCGCTCGGCGGGTCTGCGGGTTCCCACCCGACGCCGGCTGGCTCGTCCGGAGCACCATCCAGGGCGGGGGGCAGGAGCCTCGTGAGTTCGGCGAGCGCGCGCTCCAGTTCGCCGACTCGGTCCATCAGAGACTGGATAGCCCTGGCCACCGGATCAGGCAGGTCGGTCATGTTGAGGTCGATCCCGTGTTCCACCTTCTTGCCGTCCCGGTGCGTGACCCGGCCGGGGACGCCGACCACGACGGAGTTGGCCGGGACCTCCTTCACCACCACGGAGCCGGACCCGATCCGGCTGTTCTCCCCCACGGTGAAGGGGCCCAACACCTTCGCCCCCGAGCCGATCACCACGTTGTTCCCGATGGTGGGGTGGCGTTTGACCTTCTCCAGGCTGGTGCCGCCCAGGGTGACCCCCTGGTAGATCGTGACGTTCTCTCCGATCTCCGCCGTCTCGCCGATGACGACGCCCATCCCGTGGTCAATGAAGAGGCCGGGTCCCAGGCGGGCGCCGGGATGGATCTCGATCCCGGTGAGGAACCGGCCCAGGTGGGAGAGGAACCGGCCGAGGAACTTCAGACGGTGGGTCCAGCACCAGTGAGACAGCCGCTGGATCCAGATGGCGTGCAGTCCAGGATAGCAGAACAGGACTTCGGGCAGGCTGCGGGCGGCGGGGTCGCGTTCGAAGACCGCCCGAATATCACGCCGGAGCGTGTCGAACATTCCCCCTCCGGATTCTGAATGCGGGCCGCGCTAGGCGCGGGCGGCGATGCAGGCGTTCAGCTCCTGCAGCAGTTGATCGGTGTCCAGGCCGTGAATGGCCGCGCCCTGTTCCACGTTGTCGTACTGGGCCGCGGAACATCCCAGGCAGCCCACACCGAATCGGCTGAAGACCTGGATCGTCTCCGGGAACTGCTGCACGACCTCCTCGATCTTCATATCCTTGGTGATCTGCATTGCCCCGCCCTCCTCACGCTGCGACGACGACGCTCACGTCCCACCCGAGGCGGAACCCGGGAGCACTGAACGTGAGGATAGGAGGTCTCCCGGGAGGAGTCAAGCCATCGTGCCGGCGATCCCGCGCGGCCCACCCGGGAATGCGCCGATGGCCGCGGGCGAACCTCCGGTCGCTCACCGGGCCGGTCCCATCCGCGATGCCTGCAAGAGGTAGGTGATGGTATTTCGAACGAAGAGGTCGCGGTCCCGCATGCCGGCGAAGTCGTTCAAGTCGAGGGCGATCCCGAGGACCCGACCGGAACCCGAAGCCACCTCGGCAATCAATGGATAGGGATAGGATCCGCCGCCGGTGCCCGCGGTGCGACCTGCGGCGGAGCCTCCACCGGCCGCCTGCAGGATCTCCGTTGCGCCTGGACGCGGATTCATGTCATTCAGGGTCCCGACGGGAATGAAGCTGACGCCCGCCAGGATCGGATGGCCGGGCTGCAGGGTCACGGGCGGCCGGAACGGCGTGAATCGCCAATCGGTGGTGGCCCGGATCTGGAACGGCAGGATGGAGGCGACCACCTGATAGCCGCCGCTCCCGAAGGACTGCGCGCCGCCGGTGATCAGGACCGCCCCGCCGTCGTTCACGTACTGCACCATGCCCTGCTGGACCGGCCCGGGCAGCGCGGCGAAGGCCACGTTCGCCAACACCACCACGGCGAAGTCCTTGAGTTCGAACGTCTCCAGATCCTGCTTGACCACGGCACCCGTGGCGGCCTGGATGTCGGTGGGATTCAGAAAGCTGGTGTTGCCCAGGGCCAGGATCATCAGCGGAGCCTGGCGAGCCGCCCCCGCCGCGGCCGGTGAGGGCGGAGAGGCCACGGCCAGCAACAGCCCCGCGAGCACGACCAGTCGCATGCGCATCTCTCGTCTCCTTGTGTTTCCGCGTTCTCAAGAAAACTATACACGCCTGATCCCGCGAAGTAAAGGACCAGGCACAGGCCGTGCGGGTTCCAGGGAACGCGCGCTCGGCATCACGATTTTCGCATTGACTTTCCCTCGCGGGTTGGCTAGCGTACCCGCCGCTCTTCCCGTCGGGGGCATCATGCGTCCCGCAGTCAAACTGATCCGCATCGCCGCGCTCCTCCGACTGGCCTACGGTCCGACCCGGCCGCAACGCCGCCGCGACAATCCGCTGGACGCGCTGATCCACACGGTCCTCTCCCAGAACACCAGCGATCTGAACAGCGACCGAGCCTATGCGACGTTGCGCCAGCGCTTCCCGGAGTGGGAGGGCGTGCACCAGACCCCCCTGCGACAACTGATCGCCGCCATCCGATCAGGCGGCCTGGCCAACATCAAGGCCGTGCGGATCAAGGCGCTGCTGGAGGAGATCTGGGCGGACCAGGGACACTTCGACCTCAGTTTCCTGCGCGATCTCTCGACCGAGGAGGTGAAGGCCTACCTCGCTCGCTTTCAGGGGGTCGGCAGCAAGACGATCGCCTGCGTCCTCCTGTTCGGCATGGGCCGGCCGGCCTTCCCGGTGGACACGCATGTCTTTCGCGTCACGCGGCGCCTGGGCCTGCTGAACGGCCGGTTCACCCCAGAGAAAGCGCAAGAGTTCTTGGAGTCCCGCATCCCACCGGGCGATCGCTACGCGCTGCACGTCCAACTGGTCCAGCACGGACGCCAGGTCTGCAAGGCCCAGCGGCCCCTGTGCGCCAGTTGCGTGCTGGCCCGGGTGTGCGGGCCCACGTCCGCAAGTGAGAATGCCGCAGATGCTGTTTCTGTTGACAGGTCGCGGGCAATCTGATAGGAAAAACGACGCGCGCGGGTATCGTCCAATGGTAGGGCACAGGCTTCCCAAGCCTGGGATGCGGGTTCGATCCCCGCTACCCGCTCCAATCGCCGCGACGGAGGGGCTTCGGGGGACACCGAAGCCCCTCGTGGTGTCTCTGGAGCAGGAGGAGGACCGGCAATGATGCCCATGGACTGGGGCCAGGTGCCGTGGTTCTGGGGAATGGGGATGCTCCTTGGCATGGGCGTGTTCTTTCTGGTCTGGGTGCTCATCCTCACGGCGCTCGTCTTGCTGGTCCGATGGCTGTGGGTTCAGGCTCGGCCGGCGTCCCGCGGCGAAGAGACAGCGCTGGAGATCCTGAAGCGGCGCTACGCCCGGGGCGAGATCACCCGGGAAGAGTTCGAGAGCATGCGCCGCGACCTGGTGGCATGAGGGCGGACGCGGTGTCGCGGGAAGGGACCGGGGAGCACGAGGCAGGCGGGCGACTCAGGGGCGGTGCCGAGCCTGCGAGGAGCGTTCCGGGTAACTTGAAGGACGGCATCGCCGAGATCCTGCGCCAACGAACCGCTCGCCAGGCGGACCGTCCGGGGTTCCGACAGGCGGCCGTTCTCCTACCTCTGTACCAGAACGAGGCGGGGCCCCATCTCGTCCTCACGAAACGCACGGATCTCGTTCCGACCCACAAGGGGGAGATCAGCTTCCCCGGCGGCGGCTTCGAAGAGGCCGACGGGGACCTCCTGGGCACGGCGCTGCGCGAGGCCCGGGAGGAGATCGGGCTCCAGCCGGAGGATGTGGGGATCGTCGGGAGGCTGGACGATACGGCCACGGTCACCTCCCGGCACGTGGTCCGACCGTTCGTGGGTTTCGTTCCCTCCCCGTACCCCTACCACCTGGAGCCCTTCGAGATCGAACGGCTGATTCACCTGCCGATCGCGGCGCTGCTCTGCGGAGCGCCATTCCGGGAGGAGGTCTGGGAGCGGGAGGGTCGCCCGGTAACCGTCTTCTTCTATGAGTACGACGGCGACACCGTCTGGGGGCTCACCGCCAGGATCTTGAAGCAGTTCGTCGAGGTGGTGGGGACGCCGCTGCGGGAGCGGGGCCTCCTGCCTTTGGAGGGGCCGCCAGGGGAGGGGGACCGGTGACGTCGGGAGCCCCGTTGAAGTAGTCCCCCGCAGGAGCAGGGAAACCCTGGGCCGTCACCGGAGCTGGATGAAAGATGAGAGAGGGGTTGGATTGCGGGTTACGCTCGCGCCTGGCGCTTGATCCGTTCCCGCAAGAGGGTTCCGAGGGGTCGCCGCTCGACGAGGGCGAAGCCCTTGGTCTCGTCCCGATACTCCCACCGCTCGAAGACCAGCGGATGCAGGTCGAGCTGGAACTTGCTCCCGAATTCCGAGACCACCTGATTGATGATGGCGCCCGCCTCGCGCTCCAGGTAGTTCCCGAACAGGCCGAAGCGGACCGTCCGGGCCTGCTCGTTCACCGTGATGGTGGGGAAGTCGGTGTGGTACTCGTCCGGCTGGCACACAAAACCGTCGGCAACGGGATTCACGGGTCCCACGTTGTCGAAGAGGTATTCCATGATGGAAGAGACGTCCCATCCCCCATTCACTGCATAGGAGACCCCGAAACCACGGGGGTGGCCCCCCGATGGGACAGGGGCCTCGTCCGGTTCGACCCGGTAGATCTCTTTGCAGCGCATGCACGCCACCAGGTTGCCGAAGGTGCCGTCGGAGCGAACCTCCACACTGAGGCGGGAGCTACACGTCGGACAGTGGCCGACCAATTCGGAACGGCCCGGGTTGAGATTGACGTGGACTGTTCCGGCAATCAACTGACGTGAAGCGTCTGGCTTCATCATCTCTCCCAAAAGCTGTGAGTCTTCACAGATTTCTGTTTTTGATGCGTGTTGGTCGTTTGAAGATTCCGCAATGCAGGTTGCGTGCCATTAGTTAGTGCTGGCAGAATTTCTGATCAGAATGCTGCTATCTATTCGAAATATCTTGATTCTTCTCCAAGCGGTGGGAATCCATGGCCGGATCCTGTGACCGGGAATTTTTTCCGCTCCGACCAAAAAAGTCGCATTCGGAGCACCCGATGGGGCATTTGCCGTAGAGGCTACGATACCTTTAGAACAGTCATTAGAGAAGGATAGAGCTCCCGACGATCCGGATTGGCGAAGGGTTGGAACCCTTTCAAAACTTGGATGTTTAAGCAGTGGAGGAGTGGGTCGGCTCGCTCAATCGTGGCCTTTTCGCTTGACACTTTCAGGGTTCGCATATTAGCGTCCAAGGGTCTTTCAAACGGGCGCTGCCAGCCCCACATGTGCGCGGGAGGGCGCACTGGGTTCTTCCGGGACAGCTCCCCAAACCCATCCATCTCCGGCCAAACATGCCCAGTTCCTCCTCACTTGACATCGGGCAGTATCCGGACCTGCTCCTCCGGGGGCCCGCGCGATTGGCGTTCGTGACATCCACCCCGCTTTCCGTGGCAGAGGGGAGCGGGACGTACGTTGGCATCAGCCAGCTCGCCCGGTCGCTGGAGGAGCAGAACATCCGGGTGCAGATCCATGCCCCGGCATGCTGGTCACCCAGCTTCACGGCCAAGAGGATCCTTTTCAACCTCTGGGTCGCCCCCCGCCTTCGGCGGGGCCGATATGACTGGGTCGTCGGCTTCGATCTCGACGGCTTTCACTACGCCCGGAAGAAGGACTCCCCCTACATCGCGAGCATCAAGGGGGTGATTGCCGATGAACTCACCAACGAGCGCGGCGCCGTGCGCGCGGCGCTGCGTCTTCAGGCGGCCCTGGAGAAGCTGGCCGTCCAGCGCGCCGACGTGGTGGTGGCCACCAGCCGGTATTCCCGGGAGCGGATCGTGCAGGCCTATGCCGTCCCGGCCTCCAGGATTGTCATCGTCCCGGAACTGATTGACCTCCAGGCGTGGACGGAGATAGACCCACCGTCTCCCGAGGCCCAGGCGGACCCTCCCGCGATCCTGACCGTGGCGCACATGTATCCGCGGAAGAACCTCGGTGTCCTCCTCAACGCCTATGCTCTCCTGCGGGACGCGAGCGTCCCGTTCCAGGCGTGGATCGCCGGGGAGGGCCCATGCCGGCGCGCGTGGGAACGGCTGAGGGACGCCCTCGACTTACGGGATCGGGTCACGTTTCTGGGGACGATTCCCCGGCGGGATCTCGTGGACCGGTATCGGCGCGCCGCCATCTTCTGCCTCCCGAGCCGGCAGGAGGGCTTCGGGATCGTCTTCCTGGAGGCCATGGCGTGCGGCAAACCCATTGTCGCCGCCCGGGCGGCCGCCGTCCCGGAAACGGTGGCGGACGGGGAGACCGGCCTGCTGGTGGATCCGGAGGATCCAACGGCCCTGGCACACGCGATCGGAGGCCTGCTTTGCGACCCCGGCCTGCGCCGGGCGATGGGGGAGACGGGTCGGCGGAAGGTCAAACGGTATCGCGCCGACCGGGTGGCGGCATCGTTCCTGGCGACAGTTCGATCCGCCCTGAACGGTCAGCCGTCGGCTCGGCGCCTGACCCACATGTCTCCGGGCGTCTCCCCGGTGGCGGGAGGCGAACCCGTGGGCAGTCCCAGTGCAGGGGGTGGGGGATGATCCAGGTCACGAAGCGGGTGGAATTTTGCGCCGCGCACCGATACGCGAATCCCCGATGGAGCGAGGCGGAGAACCAGCGGGTCTTCGGGAAGTGCGCCAACGTTCACGGTCACAACTACATCCTGGAGGTCACCGTCGAAGGCGAGCCGTCACCGGATACGGGGATGGTGATGGACCTCAAGGTCCTGAAGGACCTCATCATCGAGGCGGTGATGGATCGCTTCGATCACAAGGATCTGAACCAGGACGTCCCCTACTTCAAGGAGAAGAACCCCACACCCGAGAACTTGGCGGTGGTCATCTGGGAGCTCCTGGAAGCCCGCCTCGAGGGACGCCAGGGGCACTGGCTGCACCGGATTCGCCTGCACGAGAATGGGTCCTTCTTCGTCGACTACTTCGGAGAGCATGCCGGACATGCCGAGAGAATCTGAGCCGGAGCGATCGGCAGGCGGGGTGCCGGTGGTGGAGATCACCCGGTCCTATGGGTTCTCGGCGGCCCACCGGCTGCACAACCCCCGATTCAGCCTGGCCGACAACGCGCGGATCTATGGACGGTGCAACAACCCCAACGGACACGGCCACACCTATCGGCTGGAGGTGACCATCCGGGGCCCCGTGTCGTCCGAGACCGGCTGGGTCGAGGCCGGGCCGGCACTGGATGCGGTGGTGCGGACCCAGGTCCTTCGGCGCTTCGATCGAATGACCCTGGACCACCTGATCACCCCCACAGACGGCCCCACCAGCACCACGGAGGTGCTGGCGGCCCTGCTCTGGCGCATCCTGGACGGTGCCCTCCCGGCGCGTCGGCTGTGCCACCTGCGCCTGGAGGAAACGCCGAATAACTTTTTTGACCTGGATCGCGACGGCGCGGAGGGGCTGGCGCGCCCGGTGTTCACGACCCCGGCCGACCGGGGCCAGAAAGTGAGCCCAGCATGATCGAACAGCTGGTCAAAGACTTGTTGAAGGAACTCGGCGAGGATCCGTACCGGGAAGGCCTGACCAAGACCCCGGAACGCGTGGCGAAGGCGTTCAGCTACCTCACCTCGGGATACGGCCAGACGGTCGCAGACGTTCTGAACGGGGCGGTCTTCACCGAGCCCTATGACGAGATGGTGGTGGTCAAGGACATCGAGCTGTACTCCCTGTGCGAGCACCACCTGCTGCCCTTCTTCGGCAAGGCGCACATCGCCTACCTGCCGGCGGGAAAGATCGTGGGACTCAGCAAGCTGGCCCGCCTGGTGGACATGTTCGCCCGCCGCCTCCAGGTCCAGGAGCGGCTCACCACCCAGATCGCCGAGGCGTTGCACGAGGCGCTGCAGCCGGCCGGTGTCGCGGTGGTCATCGAGGCGTACCACTTCTGCATGATGATGCGCGGCGTGGAGAAGCAGAACAGCCAGGCCATCACCTCGTGCATGCTGGGGGCCTTCCGGGATTCCAAGGGGACCCGCGAGGAGTTTCTCCGGCTGATCAATCATTTCGACCGGCGCTGACCCGCACCGCCTGTGGCACTCCGACTGGCGCTGATTCATCGCGCCTGTGGAAGCCCGGCCAGGACCGACTCGCAAGACCTGTGGTCCGACCCGAGCCGTTCCCGATCGGTGGAAAGGCGCCCGCTGAACAGAGCATCCCAACCCCTCCAGTCCGCGAACCCCGGGAAGGCCCGCTCCGGAAGTTCTCGCTTAGCATGCCTTCGCCCTCGGGGCAGGGTGATTAGCGGAGCCCGCGACCCCCGAACAGGAAATCCCTCGGAACCGGCTCTTGACAGTCCGGCATTGCTCTGGTATCTAAAGTTACGGTTAGCAACGGAGGTCAAGCTTCCACTTGAGATGAAAAAGCCCGCCGAGGTTCGCCGCGTGGCATCGGCCTTGCTGGAGGCCCCAGGGGACCACGGGGCTTGCTTCCCCATCGGGGTCGTCGCCGACCTTCTGGGCGTCACGGAACAAACCCTCCGACTGTACGAATCCCATGGTCTGGTGAAGCCGGCACGCCGCAACCGGGAGCGATATTATTGCGCCGGGGACGTGCAGTGGCTGGAGTGCCTGCGCCGGCTCATCCACACGGAGAAGGTGAGCATCGAAGGGGTCAAGCGCCTGCTCCGGTTCGCCCCGTGCTGGGACATCATCGGCCTCCCGCAGGAACAGCAGTGCAGTCAGTGTCCGGTGTTCCGGGACGGCTCCGGCGGACCGGTGATGAACGGGGGATTCCGGCGGGGTGCATCCGGCCGGTGATCGTCGGCGCGCGGCGAGCGGGCGGCGCGGGAACGGAGACTTCATCATGGCGGCACATCCTACCGGTCCAGGCCTGGCGGCCCTGGACGGCGTCAAATACAGCGTGGCCATCGCGTCGGGGAAGGGTGGTGTCGGCAAATCCACCGTGAGCGTGAACCTCGCGGTCGCCCTGGCGCAAACGGGGGCCGCCACCGGTCTCTTGGACGCCGATATCTACGGGCCCAGCATCCCCATGATGATGGGCATCAACCGGATGCCGCAAAGTAACGGGCAGAAGATCCTCCCACTCGAGGCGCATGGGGTCCGGCTGATGTCCCTCGGGTTCCTGATGCCCGACGGCGCCCCCGTGATCTGGCGTGGACCCATGGTGTCGGGGGCGATCCAGCAGTTCCTGCAGGACGTGGAATGGGGCCCGCTGGAGTATCTGCTCATCGACCTCCCGCCGGGGACGGGCGACGCCCAACTCACGCTGGCACAGTCGTTGCCACTGACCGGGGCGGTGATCGTGATGACGCCACAGGATCTGGCCATGCAGATCGCCAGTAAGGCCCTGGCGATGTTCCGGCAGCTCAAGGTCCCGATCCTGGGCATCCTCGAGAATATGAGTACCTTCATCTGCCCACATTGCGGGACGCCCGCCGCCATCTTCCGGCAGGGCGGCGCCCGCAAGGCCAGCGAGCAGCTGGGAGTCCCTTTCCTGGGCGAGATTCCGCTGCACGCGGTCGTCTGCCAGGCGAGCGACCGGGGTGAACCGATCCTGAGCACGCATCCCGATTCTCCGGTGGGGGACGCGTTCCGACGGGTCGCGAAGGCGCTGACGGAGCGCATCCACGAGGAGGCGCTGTCCGCTCCAGTCATCCGGATGGCCCAGTAGCCCTGCGGCAAGGAGCCGTGCATGCGCGTGAAGGGTGAAGAGGCCTTGGAGGTCATCCGCCGGGAACTTCAAGCCATCATGAAACGGGGGAGCAAGATCACAGAGCGGGACCTCCTCCGTCTCTCGGCCCAGACCGGCATTGACTACTCCACGGTCCTCAGGATCCAACAGGAACTCTCGTAGCAGTCCGTGAGGGCTGCGGAGGAATCAGCAGGACGCTCGCCGCTCGCCGCCCGCGGGGCGCTGGCGGCGAGCGCGGGTGGAGCCTTTCTCTTCTGAGGTGGATGTCATGGGTGCCCCAGATCACCGGGCCAGTGCTCAGGCAGTCGGATGCGTGGGCTATGCAGTCCTGACCGTCAGCGACAGTCGGACCGAGTCGACGGATGCATCGGGGCGTCTCATCCAACAGTTGCTGAACGAGGCCGGCCATCGCCTGCTGGATTACGAGGTGGTGAAGAACGAACCCTGGCGCATCCAGGCGGGGGTGCGGCGCTTCCTCCAGGGCTCGGCGCAGTGCCTAATCGTGACTGGCGGTACCGGGGCCGGCCAGCGCGATCTGACCATCGAGACCGTGACCCCCCTCCTGGAGAAGGTCCTGCCGGGCTTCGGCGAGCTGTTCCGCTGGCTGAGTTACGGGGAGGTCGGCAGCGCCGCCATGCTGAGCCGAGCGCTGTGCGGTGTGAGCCGGGGGAAGGTCGTCTGCTGTCTCCCGGGGTCGGAGGCGGCGGTCCGCTTGGCCCTCAGCAAGGTGCTGCTCCCGGAACTGCCGCACCTGATCTGGGTGGCGAGCCGGTGATCGGGCCCCGCCGCTGGCGGGGAAGAAGGAGGAGGACGATGGCGGAGCAAGAGCGGAAACATAAACGGACCGAGGGGCCGCCGGCTGGGGAAGGCGGACAGGCGAGCGCCAAGGTCACGGAGAAGGGGAAGAAGCTGAAGGAGGACATGGACCGGCTGGTGGACGAGATTGACGACGTCCTGGAGGAGAACGCCGAGGAATTTGTGAAGAGCTACGTCCAGCGCGGCGGCGAATAGGACCTCCTGGCCGCCCGAGACGGGCCGAGGAAACCCGGAGAATCCTGATGCCGATTTACGAATTCATCTGTGATGCGTGCGCGCACGCCTTCGAGAAGCGGGTCCCCTCCAGCCGCAGCCGGGTGGCCTGCCCGAAGTGCGAGGGTGCGAAGCTGACCAAGCAGTTCTCCACATTCGCCTTCCAGGGGGAGTTCAAGTTCGTCGGGTCGGGCGGCGGCTGTAGCCGGTGCAGCAGCGGCGGGTGAGGGACGTGTAGCCACTGATCCCCCGCGTGTCGGGGGAACCCGAGCGACGGCTGGCACGTTCGAATGGCTGGGGACTCCCCAGCCATTCGTGTTTGTGGCCAGGGGGTTCCTTGAGGTTCCTCTTCCGAGAAGGATCCGTCTCCCCCGTCGTCGAACGGCGACGCGCCGAGCGTGATGCAGGGGCCTCGCATGGAAATTCCGACGGGGAGAAAAGACTTGACACCCCCGTCTGTATTTTCGGGGAGTTACGCAGGCTCAGGCGCGGAAGTTGCGCGGGGGTTGCGGGACGCGCCGTCCAGAATGGCCTCCCAGGCCTCGGCGGCCTCCCGAGTGGCATCCGGCACCAGGTGGCCGTAGGTGTCGGCGGTGATGGCGATGCTGGCGTGTCCAAGCTGGCGGGAGACGACCAAGAGGGGCACCCCCCGCTGGAGGGCCAGGCTGGCGTAGGTGTGCCGGAGGTCGTGGATTCGGAGCGGCCGGGGGATGCCGGCCAGCTTCAGGACTCGGCGCAACGCCTGGCCGGGGCACTTGTCCTCAATCGGCTGGCCCGTAGCCCCGGGGAACAGCCACAGGGCCTCCTGGCCCCTGACTGCCGCCTCGGCCCGGATCGTGTCCAGCCAGCCCCGCAAAACCGTCACGGTGGAGGGGGGCAGGCTGGCCGTCCTCGGCTTCCCGCTCTTCGGGCTCCCCACCCGGTGCTTGCGGATGGCCCGCCGGATCGCCAGGGACCGCCGCGTCAGGTCCACATCGCCGACCTGAAGCCCCAGGGCCTCCCCCAGCCGGAGCCCCGTGCTGACGATGGTGAGCAGCAGCGGGTGGTACTTCGGCTCCCGCCCCTCGGCCAGGGCCAAGAGCCTGGTCAGTTCCGGCTCCGTCAGCCACTCCGCCTGTCGGACCTCCCGATCCTCCCGGCCCATCCGCCCCGCGATGGCCTCCACCGGGTTCCGATGGACGAGCTCCGCCGTCACGGCTCGCCGGAAGATGCCGGTCAGGATGCCCCGCATGGAGGCCAGCCGCTTGTGGGAATAGCCCTGCGACCGCAACCCGGCCCACCACGCTTCAATATCGGGGATCGTGATATCTGCCAGCGAGCGCGGCCCGAAGGCCGGCAGCAGGTGCTTGCCCAGAATGTTCCGGTAGGTGTCCTGCGTGCCCCCCTTCATGGTGGCCGACTCGATGGCCCACCAGCGCTCGGCCGCTTCCTTGAAGGTGGGAACTGGTGCCGACACGGGCGCCGGATCGGTGAAGACGTCCTCCACCTTCCCCAGCTTCAGCAAGGCCTCGACGTGGGCGGCGTAATCCTCCGCGGCCTTCTTCGAGTTGAAGACGCGGGTCTTGCGGTGGCCCTTGAAGTTCACACGGACATATGTGCGGCGGTTCCCCCCCGGGTGTCCGGGCTCCCCGGGCTTCTGGACCTGGACGCCCATCACTTGCCCCCTTTCTTCAGCGGGGTCTTCAGGTACACCCGCAAGAGCCGTTCGGTCAGCTTGGTCGCCGAAATGTTCTCGTCAATGCACCGATGCATGAGGGACTTGTGCAGGTCCTCCGGCAGGTATACGGCCAGGCGCATAATCCTCACCTCCCTTGGCTTGGCGGTCCGTTGTGACTTCATGCCAAGCAATTTAGTGCTTTCTTCCTATATTGTCAAGCACTATTTTCGAGGGGGGGCTTTCAGGAGGCCAGCGGCATCAGCAGCGGCGAGGCGGGCAGCATCCAGGGGTTTCCGGTTCCGGCGGCGGAGCATCCACCTGTCGAACTCGCTCCTCTTGACGAGAATCCGCCCACCGACGCGGTAGCTGGGGATTGGGTCGGAAGTGTCGTTCACGAGGTCCTGGAGGGTGCGGCGGGACAGCGAGCAATACTCCGCCAGGCCCCGCAGGCTCAGCCAGGGGTCAATGTCTTGGTGGATGGTCACCGCCTCAATCACACGCATTCTCGGTACAAGTTCCGGCTTCCCGTTCACAAGCTCGATCCCGACGCGCTACGCTGACCCGGGTTCAACGTTCGGGCCTCGGTCCATGCTCTGGTATGGGGTCCGCCGCGTTCGGGGCCAGACGGCGGGCCAGGGTTGCTCTCCGGCGGAAGAATTTCCCCCGGCGCACCCCGCGCAGGTACTCCGCCTCGGTCAGGACGAGAACACAGCCCTTGCCGAGAGAGACGGCCACCAGGCCGGCCGGAAGCTCAGTCCCCGCATTCCCGGTTGACAGAGCGCACGTCCTCCGCCAGCGTGATCGTGATACCCGGTCGGTCGGTCCCTACCAGGGCCGTGGCGCGGTCCCGGAGGTCCGCCGGCGCGTCCCTCAAGGGACTCGTCTTTGGTCACTTGCAACTTAGGCCCCATGATCTTCCAACCATCCTTTCACATGCGCGAACGCTTGATCGCGTTCCGTGTCGTCCTCTCGGATTTCCTCCAGGTTCATCACGGCGATCTTGGCGTACTGCATCCCCATACACGGTGACCCAACACGGAGAAGGGAAGTGTTTGTCGTCGAAGCCTCCGTTGTCTCTTTCCCCACAGGGGATTCACCAGGATTCACAACGTCTCGCCTAGCGGGATACTGCTTGCCGTCAGTGCCGGTGCGTTTTGAGGTGTCGGAATCCGACACCTGGCGCGGCCTTATGCTTTCCACGAGGTCATCCCCCACCCCACACATCTCCGCAATCGCCCGGCTGGAGAGCTTCGGGAACTCCTGGAGAGCGATCTCGATGCACCGGCGCTTGTCGGCGTTGGTGCGGCGCATCCCGTGGACGGCGTTTGCGGTGAGGGCATGTTTGAGGGCGTCAATCCGGCCCCCAGACCGAAGGTCGGCCTCGATCTTGACAATGGCGATCTGCCGGGCCGCCAGAACACGATGCCAGCCGTCCCCGATCCAGGACCGCTTCGCTGTCCCGAACAAGATAACCGGGGGGAACTTGTCGCCATCAGTCATGCGCTCGGCGTACTCGTTCACGGTCGCGGTATCAATCGTCGCTCGGCACTGAATGGATACGTCAAGGTCAATCACGTCGAGTTGGATTTTCACCCTTGGTTCTCCTCACGCCTTCACCGGCACGCCCACCAGTCGCGGACACCCATCCTCATACTTGATCGCGGCGACGTAGCCGAACCTCCGCCAGTGCGCCCGGACCCGTCCAGACCCCAACATGCTCCCGGCTCACCAGGGCCGCTCCCCCTGTGGCGTTTTCGAGGGGGCCAAGAGGGGCGGAAGTAAGCCGCACGACTCACATCAGCGGGACGGTCGGGAGTGGTACAGCGCCTTTACGAGTCTTGCGTATTTGCGCGGGTAGCCTCCCACGGCTCCCGCCACGGCTTCCCCGCGTTCGGCCCTTGACGCCAGCATCTCAGTCATCGTGAGGCACCGCGCCTTGTCTGCCGCGTCCAGCTCCTCCGACAACGCCCAAACGTGGCTGTTCCCCGGCTCGCAGTGAATCAGGTCACCGTACCGCTCCCGAACTTTCCGCCAGCCGGCTCTGTTGCGCCAGCTTTTCCCGAGGTAGGCAAAAATTTCTCTTCGACCGTTCAGCCGCAAGCTGCCCCCGCCTGACCCTCTCACCACCCCTGACTAGGTTCCGGCACTCCCGCACTCCCGATTCCACCAGGTACATGGGAAAGGACGAGGTACGGCACTATAGTAGTGCGCCGTACCTCCGTACCTATTCCCGACCTCGAACGCCGTACCACGTCCGTACCTCGTCGTACCTCATCGTACCTCTTCACCCTGGTCACCGTGGAACCTCGCTGAGATAGTGCCGGATGGCTCGCCCGTCCTGCTTCCAGGTCACCACACCGCTGTCCTTGACCCGGCGCACGGCATCGAGGAACGCCTTTCGCGTGCCGCCTACCACTTGCCCCAGGTGGGTCAGCGTGAGTCCAGGGCTTTTCTGGAGCGCCTGGAGAATGCTCTGCACCTGCTTCTCGATAAGCTGTTCCTCCGCCGCGTTCCGCAGGGATGCCGAGGGGTCCCCCTCCACCACGGCGAACAGGGACCGTGGCTGATCCATCCGCAGGAAGAATGGTTGTCGGGTCCCCAGGCGGTTCTTGGGAAGGCGAATCTCGACGAGGTCGGGGTCCTCGTCATTCGCCCGCAGGAGCAGGAGCGTGTCCCCGGAGAATTCAATCCGGGCCTCCGCAAAGGCCGCCAGGTCGGTCGAGCGGTCCTCAGCCTTGCGGTTCCGATACCAGGAGCGATTAACCTCGCTCGTGTAGATCACGACCAGGCCATGCTCGACAGCCAGCCGGCGGGCGGTTCTCGCGTTGTCCATGACCCGCTCGCGGATCGAGGGTTGGTCTCCCTCCGCTCGTCGCGTCCGCACGGTCTGGACGGAATCCACGAGCAGGATCTTCCGCCGATCCGGGTAGGCCGCGACGAGGGCTTCCGCGACTCCCTCTAGCGTGAAGTCGCCTTCGCCGTCCGGGTCGGGGAACAGGATCGCCCGTTCCGCAAGATCCCGCTCCATCGCGTCGAGGGTCGGGTCTTGTCCGCTTTCCAGGTCCGCGCGCGCATAGCCGAGCTGCTGGCCCAAGCGGACGATGGCGGATTCCCGCCCCTCGTCGGCCATGAGACAGGCCGCCACGCAGCCGCCGTCCACCGCCGCCTTGACAATCTGGATGCCGAGCGCCGTCTTGCCGGCGAAGGGGGTTCCCCCGATCACGAGCGCCTTCCCCGGGCGCATCCCGCCACGCATCCGAGCGTCTAGGACCGACAGGCCGGTGGGAATCGGGTCCCCTTGGTTCTGAGACTTCCGGAGAACCACCACGGGGGCGTCGAGACTTGGCAGGGCCGCCGGCCCGTCGCGCTTCGCCGCTTCCAACCGCGCGACACTCTGCACCGTCGCCCGCAATTCGGAGCGGTCCATCGGCGGGACACAGGCCGTCCGCGCCCACGGGTCGAGAATGGCGAGCGTCTGTTCGACGCCGTGCCCTTTAGCGAGGAACACGCCGGCCAGCCGCGTGGCCGTCTCGTTCCGCTGGCCTTCCGGGACGGGTCCCCGGAATGCCGCAGAGAACCACTCGTCGCCCGGAGCCTCCGAGCCTCTCTCGATTGACGTGCCCTGCTGGCGTGCCAGGTTCAAGACGGCTTGAGGAATCGTGGCGATGTTCCCCGGTTCAAAGGGATGGTCCGGGTTCTCACGGTAGCCGGGCGTCGGGGGGACGACGAAATAGCCGTTCACCAGCATGTCCACACCACAGGATTTCACTTCGCCAGTCCGTTTGTCCCGATACTCGCCACAGGGCTCAGCCTCCCGCACCAAGCGGATCTTGCGCTTGGGGTCCTGATGGTTCGTCGCGCCCGGGCGGGGCGTCCCAGAGGGGACGGCGTAGATTCGATGCGTCCAGCCGCCCCCGCTGTGGTTTGTCGCCGTTTCAGGCAGGGCGATGCCAGCGTGTTCCCGCCACACTTGCTCTGCGTGGGGGCCGTCGAAGTCCAACACCACGAGGTCTGATGCCGGCCACGTCAGGACGGCCAGCCCGTGCAGCCTTGCCCACGGGAAGCCCCCCGCCTCCTCCTCCGTCTGCGGCCGCCGCTTCCACTGCTTGAACGTCGCACAAGCCGCTTTCTCTGCATCTACAGGCACGACCGGCCACCCGAGCGCGTGGTACTCCAGGGCCGCCGTGAGCAGGGCCGATTCTTTCATCGTGTGTCCCCTGTCTGCCGTGCAACTGCCGAGGCAATCCGCCGCGCCTCGCGGTGCAGGGTGCGCCAGTTAATGCTCACAGCCGATCCTCTAGGTGCGCCGGGTGCAGCCCCGGGGTCGCCGTCGCCGCGGTCATCGGCGGCCCGCTCATCGCCCCGCGCCGCTGAAGAGGATTTGCCGCAACCGTTCGATGTCGCGCTCCGAATACCGCCGATGGTTGGCGAAATCGCGGGTCGGCTTGAAGAATCCCTTCGCCTCCAAGCGCTTGATCGTAGCGACGTGGACGCCAAGCCGCTGTGCGACACCGTTCACGCGAACCCGCGGCTTGGAATCGTCGGGGGGGGTATTCTTCTGCATGGTCGCGTCCTCCTGTCAAAGAGTGAGTTGTACATGCAGAAAATATAGGTAGTGCTAGGCCCTGTCAAAATGACGTCACTGCGCGGGATGGGGGCGTAAAAGGCGGGTCAAGGGGGGGGTCGGACTGCGGTTTGGGCGCGTTATCCTGTCACTTGCTCCGCTTCCCGGATTCTTCGCGCGCTATCCCGAAGCTTTCTTGTCGTGACAACCGATGTACAGGCCGTGCACCGCTTTTGCACAAGTCCCTTTGTCGGGTCGAGCAAGTACCGCCCGCAAAGGGCGCACCGGCGCAGTCGCTTGTAAGCTGCGCGTTCAAAGAGGAGAAACCACAGCGTAATCGCCGGTGGAAAGTATGTACACCCAAGGACAGGCTTCTTGTCCAACGTTCTCTCACCCACAAACAGCGGGGGCATCCCCCCAAACGGCCGGGGCGTTCCCACTCTCGCCGAAGAAAAGACCCGGTTGTATTCCCGACATGCTGCCAGGTGTCCCTTTGTAACCAACACATCCAGAATCTTTCGGGCGTCCCGAAGGTCCTTCGGGAATCTGGCGAGCGGAATTCTCTTTCCGGGGCGCTCAAGGCGCTCCCGGTACTTCCGCCAGAACCATGCCGGCACCTCCGATGGGTCCACGTCGATTTTCACGTCTGCCCACTCGGGGTGGCCTCGAATGCTGTCCAGGTACTTACCAAGCGCGGCTCTCCGACGAACCGACATTGGCCGGGATTCAGTTCTGAAGGGCATGGAGTGCAGTGCCGAAATCAGGCCCCCTATGGCCCACCACACTACAGCCTCGAGTGTCTGCGGTTTTGTCCATTTTCGTGCTGGCACGCGGAATTCATCGGTTACGTCGGACATGAGTCCTCCCTGATGCGGACCCCCGAGGGGAGCCCACGGCAGGCGGTCGGGAACCGCTTTTCGGGCTGCAGACCCTAGCCGTGGGGATGGGCCTAATCCTAGAGAGCGTACAGCTTCACGACGTGAATCCCCTTGCCACCCAACGCCCAGCAAAGAACCCTACCCAGAGCATCGTCGCCACGCCGCTAGCGATCAAAGTGAACTCGACATCCCCCCACGACCAAGCGGCCGGACCGCGCACCACGCGAAACGTTTTCAGGCGGGGGATGGCTATTGCCCCCTCCACCGGATCTAAGATGTACCCCGGCGGTAGCCCAGCATCCAACGCACCCAACGCGTCAAGATCAATTGGTTTCCGCAGCTTGATCACCATTTCCCATGTTGCGGGGTCTCGATCATACGGTGGCGAACCGACCAGGCTCCACGTGTCGAAAACCTCTGTACTCCCATCAGTCAGTGTGGCGTAAATCTTCGCGTGAGACCAGAGCTTACCTGAGTCCAGAATGATGCCTGCCCCGAGCACCACGACGGACAAGACAACAAAGAGCCGCCGGAAGCCACGCTCCAGGTTCATGCTGTCCTCCGAGCGGGTAGACCGCTCAGACATTACGATTCCGACGCGCGCCAACGCTAGGCCATCTACCAGAGAACCCTTCAATCCCCCCCACCTCGCGGACCTTGGCCACGAGTTCCGCGTAGTGGAACGGCTTCGAGAGGAACACGGCCAGGCGGTCGGGAACCGCTTTTCGGGTGCGACCCTAGCCGTGGACAGAGGAGTGGCGTTTACGTCAGATTGCTGTGGGAAGTATCTCCTGCGCTTAACCAGGTGACGGGCTCGATTCTATGGCACCTCGAATCTTCTCCGTTAGGTAGACCCCCACGCTGAAGATGGTAGCCAGGCCCAGCCCCCCAGATACGACCTTCCCTAGGAGGAGGCCCATGAGGAAGAAAAAACCGGGCCAGCCCTTTGCCATTGATTTCGATGGCGACCTGCTATTGACGAATTCTGCGATCTGGTTCGGCCACTTGAAAAGCCAGATTAGGTTGTAGGCGGGAATGAAGTGATAGCCAACAGCTTGACGTGGAGTGATTGGGTGCGTGGAATTTGTAGCCTCGGCAATGACCTTGTGCATTCTGTAGACGCAGAACAACCAGTAAATCGACCCGCCCAAGGGTATGAGAACAAGGGGGATCGCCTTAATAAGGGGGTCACCTTTTGTCCCGGTAGGATCCATGATGGCGTGGACTACCTCGACAATGAGCATGGCCCCTGCAAGGCTGAACCCAACCCACATTTCTGGGAGACCAGTTGAGGCGCGCCCGCTCAATGATTCAGTCTCGTTCACGATCTCCTCGCGACGCACCTCAGGCCCCTCCGACTCCCGAGTCTCTTGGGGCCGAGGCGACGGAGGCTTGCGAAGCGGCTCCTGTCCAGGGGGCGATGCGGGCGGCGCCGATGCGGATCGGCCTGCACCAAGATCGCTCCAAACCGACCGCAACCGGGCGTAGGCTTCGTTGATTTCCTTGAGCTTCGCCTGGGCTTTCTGTTGTAGCTTGGGGTCGTGGGCAAAGCGGTCCGGGTGCCAGACCTTAACCAGGTCTCGATACGCCTGCTTCACGTCTTCCGCCGAGGCACCAGGCTCCAGCCCAAGGATTTCGTAGTACCGATCCATTGTCTTCTATCCCTGGCTGTACGAGCGGTAGAGCACGCCTCGATAGGTCACCGCGTGTCCAAACGCCGAATCATGTGTCTAGAACGAAGCTCAGGTTCCACAGGGGGCATCTGACTCGTGCGGGCCATTTCAAACGAGAACGAATTCCTGACCCAGCGCATGGCCGTATCCCCTCTTCCACTTCATCCACACGACGGGCCTAATCCAGGCCACCTGGCTCAGCTATACGGTCCCTCTTGGGTCCACATATCTAAGACAGCAAGGCCCCAGGCGCACGGCACCCGACTACCGCCGGGGCCTCGGGAGGCCCTTTTCCCATCGCGAACGGTAGGCCGGGGAAAGGTGGTTACCCCGCCAGTTTCACTGAGACCCTACGATCCGAAAATTCCCCTTGACTTTTCCCGCCCAGAGTATGAAGCTTCCATTGTCGCCCCAACCAGGAGACACGGGAAACCGTGGAGTCGGGCGCGCCGACACGCACAAGTCGGTCATTGCCTGGATGGGCCAGGGACCTGCGAACGCAGCCCCTGGCCGCTTGTTTTTTATGGCCAGATCCGCGGGTTGGTCCGGATCTTCAAAATCGTACTCGTTCCGGCTGAGTATGCCGTGATGAAGTGCGACACCCCCTTGCGGTTAGGAGTCTGTATCACCACCGCAAAGTCCTCGCCCCAACCGGACCCGGTAAGCAGGTAGACCTCCCGCCCCTTGACGTGGGCTTGTCGAATCTCCTCTGGCCTCTGAAGTGCCTCGAAGATCCACGGCATCCGCTCAGCCCGCTCAAGATCGAAATACTGTCCGTTTCTCCAGAACACATGAGCCCAGTTGTGGGCGGTAAAGATCACGCGCACCTGCGTGCCACCCCGGGAGGCGAACACCTTCGCCCAGACGAAGTGCTTGAAGAAGTACGCCTTGAAATCATTCTCGCTCGTGAACCCAAGGACCTGCGGCGGCGGCCTGGTCATCCTGGGCACCTGCCTCCCTACGTCTTCATACCTCCCAGAAAACAGCAAGGCCCTGGGCGCACGGCGGGCAGCCGAACCCAGGGCCTCGCAGACCGGAAAGCCGAAGCCTCCCGGAAGCGTATTCGGTTGTGTGCCCGCCGTGCTTTCCGTTGACCCTTCTACGCCGAAGAAATTGACCTTGTCAAGTTCCCTTTGGCTGTTGCGCCATGCTCACCTCACCCCCCCCATGCCCCCGGTCAGGTGATGCTGGCCGGGGACGCGCTCATTCTGCGTCGAGTTCAGTCCGTGCCGCGCTCAGGATGCCCCGATTTCTCATAGCCTGCTTGCGCCGCGTGGGCGTCCTTGCGCTTTCTCGTCTTGGTGGCTACCTGGATAGCCTCGCACGCCGGATCGTTGAACCTTGCCGCGTTCTCCGCGGTCGGCACGTTGGCCGGAGAGCCCGCCGATCCGCTCCAGGCGTTTCACCCTACCGATGCCGGGGGAGGGTGAGGCGTGGGCATGGGAGGCAACGCCTCGTGGGGGGTGCCCCCCGTCACCCACCAGGACGCCCCGCGCCCCTGGTGGCCCTCGCCGATTCCAGTTGCGCGGGGGTTGCGTCTCCATGCATCGTCGTGCTACGATTTGCCTACCGTCTCCCTCTAAGGTCGCGCCGTGATTACCGTTCTGTTCGATAAAAGACTTGACACCCCTCGAAAGCTGTTTAAGATACCTTGCATCATCGTGACAGCGCTCGAGGAAATCTCACGACTCCGCGCATCCGCGTCGGGATGCCAGCGGAGAGTGAACGAGCGGTTCACGGAGGCCCGGACAGCATGAGTGATTCCGAGACCAAGCTGAACTCCCTGCAGAAGACGATGCGCAAACTCTCGGGGCAACTCCCGAAGACAGACGCCTCCTATCAGCGGAAGATTGACCAGTACGAGATGGACATGGAGAGTCTGCAGGCGCAGGTCAAGGCGCTGGAGGAGGAGATGTTCCACCTGCGCCGCCGCCAGGAGCAGACGCCGAAGGAATTCGAGTTTCTCCGGAACAAGTTGAGCCAGTCGCGAGAGCAACTCGAGCACGCCCACCAGCAGAACGAGCGCCTGGTGGCCGCCCTCACGACCGCCAAGGAACAGCTCGCCCTGCTGCGGGCCGAGGTGGACAAGCTCGCCGCCCCCCCGAGTAGCT